>ERZ780202.599-NODE-599-length-25043-cov-3.213142_pt1 | contig 25043 bp, 23 predicted proteins | sample MGYA00510978_ERZ780202 | MGnify/ENA primary metagenome ERZ780202 (study PRJEB29588, sample SAMEA2155689) | human gut metagenome | biome: human gut; feature: human-associated habitat; material: faeces | place: Denmark | collected 2008/2010 ...
CTGCCTTCCCGGATGAAGGCGCGTAATTCGTTGGTAACCGTTTCGAGAGATTTATCCTCGGTGATCCATCGGTACACTTCCCGTAGTGTACAGTTCCCGGTAGGAAGCGTGTTGGTGATGGGAGGAAGAAAGTAAGACATTTGTTGGTCCATATCAATAGGATTTCAGATTAATTTTCTAAAGCTATTGCTAATAATTGATTCTGCGTTTCAGCCTATAGGCTGAAATATCGGATGATTGTTTAATAAAAATTAGCATAGTATGAAGGAAAATTTAGATTTGAACCAGATTTTATTTGATGAGTTAGTGGAATTTCCACGTAAGCGGTTAGGAATCTCCATCCGTGAGTTTTGTGCGGAGGCCCACGTAGGCACCGCCACCTACAGCAAAGCGAAAAAAAAAGAGTATCAATCCCCAGAGTCTGACCCGCTTGGTACAAGAACTATGCGTAGAGATGGATGAACCGGAGTTCATGGGGTATGGGGCCGGGGCGCTCAAGGAGGTGTATAGGGCGATGAGGCGTGGAATAGAAAAATAGAGGGTTGAAAATTGATCGTTTAGGGAAATAACGTTATATTTGTCTTGACGAACCAATAAACAGAGACGAAGATGGAAGGGCGGCGATTATATCCGATAGGGATACAGACATTCTCCAAATTGAGAGAGGGGAATTATGTGTATGTAGATAAGACGGAATTGGTCTACCGAATGACACACGGCGCGTCTGGTTATATATTCTTGAGCCGTCCCCGCCGCTTCGGGAAGTCGTTGCTTACTTCTACGCTCCATAGTTATTTCGAGGGGCGAAAGGAATTGTTCGAGGGTTTGGCTATCGAGTGTCTGGAGAAGGAGTGGACAAGCTATCCGGTGCTTCATTTCGACATGAGCACGGCGAAGCATATGGACAAGGATCGGCTTCTGAGTGAGCTGGAGAGGAAATTGTATGGTTACGAGCAGATATACGGACGTGATGAGAGCGCTATTTATACGAATCAACGTCTGGAAAGTCTCATCAAACGTGCCTACGCCCAGACCGGTCAAAAGGTGGTTGTCTTGATCGACGAGTACGACGCTCCCTTGCTGGACGTGGTGCATGAGGAGAAGGAGCTGCCGAGGCTTCGCGACGTGATGCGTAACTTCTATAGTCCGCTGAAAGCCTGCGATCCTTATTTGCGTTTCGTATTCTTGACAGGTATCACGAAGTTCTCTCAATTGAGCATCTTCAGCGAGTTGAACAATATCAAGAATATCAGCATGCTCCCGGAGTACGCCGCCCTCTGTGGCATCACGGAGGAGGAGATGCGTGAGCATATGGGTGAGGGTATCGGTCGTTTGGCCGACAACCTCGGCGTTTCTCCGGAGGGTGCCTTGGGTGCCTTGAAATCGAATTATGACGGTTACCATTTCACGTGGCCGTCGCCCGATATATACAACCCGTTCAGCCTGTTGAACGCCTTGGCCGACAGTAAACTAAATTCCTATTGGTTCGGTAGCGGTACGCCCACCTATTTGATCGAGATGCTGAACAAGTATCACGTGAAACCCCAGCAAATAGGCGCACGCAAGGTTTTGGCAGAGTCGTTTGACGCACCCACGGAACGGATGGTCGATATTACGCCATTGCTCTATCAGAGCGGTTACATCACGATAAAGGACTATTCCTCGCTCACGAATTTGTACACGCTTGACATCCCCAATAAAGAGGTTCGTATGGGATTGATGAAAAGCTTATTGCCCAATTATTTGCATCAATACACAGCGGATGGACTTACTACGGTAGCCCTTCTTTTCGAGGCGATCTCTGGAGAGCGGATGGACGATGCCCTGCGTTTATTGCAGACCTTCCTGTCCACCATCCCCCAATGTGACAATACGGATTACGAGGGCCATTACCAGTCCTTGCTTTACACGATCTTCAGCCTGCTAGGAATGTATGTGGACGTGGAAGTCCGTCCCCCGAAAGGCCGTGTGGATATGGTGATGCGCACACCGACAACACTCTATGTCGTGGAATTGAAGTTAAACAGGACTGCGGATATAGCCCTTGAGCAAATCAATTTGCGCAATTACCCGGAGCGCTTCGCTCTTTGTGGGTTGCCGATCGTAAAGGTTGGGATTAATTTTGATAGTGAGCGGCATACGTTGGGTGATTGGATAATAGAATAAGGAGTCCTATAGCAAGGGGGAGAAGGTGCGTGACTGGCTGTTTGTGGAAGATCATGTCCGTGCGATAGATGTGATTTTCCACAATGGAAAGTTTGATAGTAAGCCATGCCTAGACAGAGGAAAACGATCTCTCTGAGATTATTTCATTTTAATTATAATTGACAACTTAGCTATTAAGATAAAAAAGTTCTATTTCTTACGATGTTGATATCGGTGTCGTTAGGAGATAGGGCGTATATTTCTATGTCTGCTACGTCGGAGAACAATAAACGGATAGCGAAGAATACGTTGTTCCTCTACATGCGTATGCTCCTAATCATGGGGGTGACACTGTATACCAGCCGGGTCGTACTGCGGGCATTGGGGGTAGAAGATTTCGGTATTTATAATGTGGTGGGGGGAATCGTGGTACTCTTCACGTTTGTTAATAACGCTATGGTCACCTCCACGCAGCGTTTCTTGAATTATGAGCTTGGACGTAAAGATCTGGAAGCGACCCGTCGAGTGTTTTCTGCCAGTGTCACGATTCATCTGGGAATAGCGTTGCTGACGCTAGTGTTGGCAGAGACGGTCGGTTTGTGGTTCTTAGAGCATTATATCAAGTATCCTGCGGATAGGGAGTGGGCGGTGATGCTCACGTATCAATTTTCGATATTGGCCTCTTGCGTCAATATCATTCGTACCCCTTATAACGCCGCTATCATCGCTCACGAACGGATGTCGTTTTATGCCTATATCAGTGTACTGGAGGCAGTGCTTCGCCTGTTGGTTGTTTATTTGTTGGACTTGGCCTTTTTAGATCGTTTGATTTTTTATGCGTTCTTGATGTTTGCCGTGATCGTGTTGGTCACGGCCTGCTATTATTGGTATTGCAAACGGTCATTTACGGTCTGTCTTTATCGTTTCTTCTGGGAGAGAGGTTTGTACAGAGAGCTGATGGGGTTTTCCGGTTGGAGCCTGTTCGGGGGAATTGCCAATATAGGAGCCTCGCAAGGGCTGAACATCTTGCTGAATCTCTTTTTAGGCGTGACGGTGAACGCTGCCATGGGTATCGCCAACCAAGTGCAATCGGCGGTCTATAGCTTCGTGGGGAATTTTCAGACGGCTTTTAATCCCCAGATCGTGAAGTCATATGCGTCGGGCGATCATGGTTATTTCATCGACTTGATTATCCGCACCTCGAAATATTCTTATTTCTTGCTGTTTGCTATCTCCTTGCCATTGTATCTCTGTTGCGAGGAGGTATTGTCGCTGTGGCTGGGTGAGGTACCGTCTCATACGGTCTCATTCTGTCGCCTGATGATCATCCTCTCTCTGCTGGATGCCTTGCAAGGCCCGCTCTGGGTATCGGTGCAGGCTACTGGGAAGATCCGCAATTACCAGATCTTGATGAGTGTGATAATCTTGTCGAACCTACCGTTCGGTTACCTTTTTCTGAGATTGGGATATGTTCCGGAGGTGATGCTAGGGATTCGTTGTGTTTTGAACGCTTTGACGCTTTTTGTACGTTTATGGTATTTGAGGTGGCTTTATGCTTTCCCTATCAAAAGATATTTGCGAGATGTACTAGGGAGGGTGATCGCAGTGACTGCCTTTGTCTACCCTATCGCTTATTTGCCGTTGGGCATGATAGGTAATGTTGAAAAAATCATTCTTTTAGGAGTGCTCTCTTTGATATTGGATGCTTTGGCTATGTATTGTTTAGGTTTGGATAGAAAAGAGCGGAAGCTCTTGACTGCTCAGATAAGGATGATTTATGAAAAATATAAGTGAGATAAAAGATTGCTGTTGTTGTGAAAAATGTTTATGAAGATATTTGATTTAATTATTGTTAGTGATGAATACTATGTTGGTTTTGGCTAAGTTGTTGATCAGAAATTTATTTTTTTTTCCTTATTCAATGTATGGCTTAATTAAAAGAAAAGCGATATATTTAAATGTATCTATTCATAGATCACTTTTTATTAATAAAAGATATAATTGGGGAGATGATTTGAATTACTTGTTTCTTCGAAAAATTATTAGAAATGATGTGGTTATTTATGACTGGAGTGTATTTTCTAAATATTTGAATACGGATAATTATCTTTGTATTGGAAGTATCATAGAATATTGCTCTAACAGCAGATCTATAGTTTGGGGAGCAGGGTGTATATCCAAAGATCTGCCATTCAAAAATCCTAAGGAAGTTTTAGCTGTTCGTGGACCATTAACTAGGAGAAGACTGTTGGACGCAGGGGTGAGTTGTCCTGAAGTATATGGGGATCCTGCTTTATTGTTACCTTTCTTTTATAAGCCTAGAATGAAAAAAAAGTACAAAATAGGAGTAATACCCCATTATGTTGATAAAGATTGCCCATTGATGAATTTTATAAGGAATAATGATGTTAAGGTTATAGATTTAAAAAACTATTTAGATTTTCGAGATATTATAGATGATATATATGAATGTGAATTTATATTATCAAGTTCTCTGCATGGATTAATAGTTGCTGATGCTTATGAAATACCAAATATTTGGGTTGAATTTTCTAACAACGTGTTTGGAGATGGCTTTAAATTTTATGACTATTTTTTGTCTGTCGGTAGAAGTGTGATAAAGCCTTTATTATTAACTACTGAATCTGACTGGGAAAAGTTAAATGTTGCTGATTGTGATTATGTAAAACCAAATATAGACTTGCTCCCTTTAAAAAATAGTTGTCCATTTGAATTGATAAATAATGTGGAAATTTTTTTTGATCGATAGATTTGAATGATTTTATGAAAAAAATATTATTCGTCCATCATGTATCAAGTATAGGTGGTGGAAGTTATTGCTTATTGAATTTGCTGAAAGAAGTGGATAGATCAAAGTTTCAGCCGATTGTGCTTCTTCAAGGGAATGGCCCGTTGGTCGCTGAGATAGAGAAGCTGGGGATTAAAGTGCATTTTCTTCATGTTTTGTCAGCTTTTCCTTATAATAAATCGCTTTTAGAGTTGTCTACTTGGATCTCTTATCTTCGTATTATATATTCAATGGTGCGGTTTAGGAAAGTTTTGTTGGAGATAAAACCAGATATTCTGTATCTAAATAATTCAATGTTAAATCATTATCTTAAAGAAGGGAAAAAGTTAGGTGTTAAAACGATTATTCATATACGTGAACATTGGCCTCTAAATGAACATAAGCTTCAATTAAGATGGTTTCAACAATGTATTTATAATTATGCGGATAGGATAATTGCGATAAATAAGTATAGTGCTCAGATGGTTCCTTTTGTAGAAGATAAAACAATTATTGTTTATGATTGGATTGATTTTTCAAATCGTTACAAGGAACATGACTTGGCTATGTTGATGGGGGAGAGTGCATCGGATAAGAAAGTTTTTTTATTTACAGGAGGTTTTCAACGCATAAAAGGAGCTTTGGAGGTTTTCAAAACTTTTAGTTCGTTGTGTGGTGATGATTGCAGATTGCTTGTTTTGGGTGCTAATAGACAAGATGCTTTTGCAGGCCTTAGAGGGATTGTTAAAAGAATCTTACTCCATCTGGGGTATAAAGTAATGAGTGTTAGAGTGCAAGAACAAATCCTTAATGATAGACGTATTGTATGCATACCTTCTACTTATGCGATTAAAGATATTATAGAGAAGTCTTATTGTGTATTGAGCTATTTTACCATACCTCATGCGAATTTAACATTGGCAGAGAGTATTATTTTGAAAGTACCTATGATAGCGGCCTCTACACCAGAGTCTGAAGAATACTCTTCAAATGGAAAGTATTCTAAATTGTTTTCAATCAATAACTTGTGCGAATTTGAACAGGCTATCTTAAATATTGATACTTGGAGAGCCGAGCTTAAAGAACGCTTAGAAGAAGGCTCTTTATTTGTTGCGGAAATGTTTGATAAACAGTTAAATGCAAATAGATTCCGTCAAGTGTTAGATCAAATAAATTAAATTAAAAATACATGTCTGTTTTTAAAGATAAAGTCCTGTTGATTACAGGCGGAACAGGTTCGTTCGGAAATGCTGTTCTTCGTCGCTTCTTGGATAGCGACATTAAAGAGATTCGTATATTTAGTCGTGATGAGAAAAAACAAGACGATATGCGTCATGCTCTACAAAACCCGAAGGTGAAGTTTTACATTGGTAATGTGCGTGATCGCCAGAGTGTAGACGGTGCCATGATGGGCGTTGATTATGTATTCGCTGCCGCTGCACTCAAGCAAGTCCCCAGTTGTGAATTTTTTCCTTTACAGGCTGTACAAACCAACGTCATCGGCACAGACAATGTATTGGAAAGTGCCATTGCGCATGGAGTGAAGAATGTAGTGGTACTCAGTACAGACAAGGCTGCTTATCCCATCAATGCCATGGGAATCAGCAAGGCTATGATGGAGAAAGTGGCAATAGCTAAAGGGCGTGCTTTAGGGGAAGGTGCACAGACCACCATCTGCTGCACTCGTTATGGCAATGTTATGGCAAGCCGCGGTTCTGTGATCCCTTTGTGGGTGGAACAGATGGAACAAGGTAATCCTATTACCATAACCGATCCCAATATGACCCGTTTTATGATGACTCTTGATGATGCCGTTGATTTGGTGCTTTATGCATTTACAAACGGTAAGAATGGTGATCTTTTTGTACAAAAAGCTCCAGCAGCTACTTTGGCAGTATTGGCAGAAGCCTTGAAGCAAGTATATTCAAAGGTTGATTCCAGTTATGCAAAAACAGAGGTGAAGGTGATTGGGACACGGCATGGAGAAAAACTTTATGAGACTTTGGTGACTCGTGAGGAAATGGCAAAAGCTATTGATATGGGCGGTTACTATCGTATTCCTTGTGATAACCGTGACTTGAATTATGATAAGTTCTTTACTGATGGTAATAAGGAGGTTTCTAAGATTGAGGATTATCACAGTCACAATACTCGTCGTTTGGATGTTGAAGGCATGCAGGAGTTATTATTAAAGCTTCGCTTCATTCGTGAAGATTTGGAATTACAACCTCGTACTAAGGCTAAAGAAATTCGTTCAGAATAAGAATTTTCTCTCATATAGTTTTTCGTTTCATTTTCATCCCATTTTAATTGAACTTTACTAATTTATTATTGTAATGAAAATTTTAGTTACCGGAGCTAAAGGCTTTGTCGGTAAGAATCTGTGCGCCCAATTGAGTAACATCAAAGAGGGTAAGATTCGTTGCTATCAAGACTTGGCTATTGAACAAATATATGAGTATGATATCGACTCCTCCCGGGAAGAATTGGAGGAAGCATGTAAAAACTGTGACTTCGTATTCAACTTGGCGGGTGTCAATCGTCCTCAAAATCAAGAAGAGTTTATGCAAGGTAATTTGGGCTTTGTGTCCACTTTGCTCGATACCTTGAAAAAGTATGGGAATATTGCTCCCGTGATGTTATCGTCATCAGTACAGGCTTCACTGACTGGGCGCTTTGGCAATAGTGAATATGGCCGTAGTAAGAAGGCTGGTGAGGATTTGTTCCTAAGCTATTCGGAAGAGACAGGTGCAAGAGTGTTGATCTATCGTTTCCCAAATTTGTTTGGTAAATGGTGTCGATCTAATTATAACTCTGCCGTTGCTACATTTTGCAACAACATCGCAAACGATTTACCCATTCAAGTTAACGATCCTTATGTAGAATTGGAATTGCTTTATGTGGACGATCTTGTTGATGAGATGATTGAGGCTGTCAAAGGAAATGAACATAGATGTGAGTTTGAGGGATTGGATGTGATGCCAAGCACTGATGGCAAATTCTGTTATTGTCCTATCACTCATAAGGTAACTCTTGGTGAGATTGTTGAACTGTTGAATAAATTTAAAGAGCAGCCTTTAACATTGCTGATGCCTGAGATCCCTTACAATTCATTTGCTAAAAAACTTTACTCAACCTACTTGAGTTACCTGCCTAAAGAAAAGGCCATCTTTCCTTTGAAAATGAATGTGGATGCAAGAGGTAGTTTTACAGAACTTCTAAAGACTGTCAATAGTGGTCAGTTCTCTGTAAACATTTCAAAAGCGGGAATTACCAAGGGGCAGCATTGGCACCATACCAAATGGGAATTCTTTATTGTTGTGCATGGTAAAGCACTGATTCAGCAAAGAAGAATCGATTCTGATGAGATTTTTAACTTTGAGGTTAGTGGCGAAAGGATTGAAGCAGTGCACATGCTTCCTGGCTGTACTCATAACATTATCAATCTTTCGCAAACAGAGGACTTAGTGACATTGATATGGGCGAATGAAGCACTTGACCCCAATAAACCGGATACTTATTTTTTACCCGTAGAATAATTATGGAAATCAGAACAGATTACTCAGATATAAAATTTGACGATAATGGCAAGCTAAAGCTTCTCATCATCGTTGGCACAAGGCCAGAGATCATTCGTTTGGCTGCTGTTATCAATAAGTGCCGTAAATATTTTGATACTATCTTGGCTCATACCGGTCAGAACTATGACTATAACCTTAACGGTGTATTCTTCAAAGATCTCAAACTTGAAGATCCAGAAGTTTATATGGATGCCGTAGGTGATGATCTTGGTGCAACCGTGGGTAACATCATTAATGCTTCTTATAAGTTGATGGTAGCTTGCAAGCCTGATGCCGTATTGGTACTGGGAGATACCAACTCATGCCTCTCAGCTATTCCAGCTAAGAGATTGCATATTCCTATCTTTCACATGGAAGCCGGTAACCGTTGCAAAGATGAGTGCCTTCCGGAAGAAACCAATCGAAGAATTGTTGATATCATTTCAGACGTTAATCTTTGCTACAGTGAGCAAGCTCGTACTTACTTGCACGAGTGCGGATTACCGAAAGAACGCACATACGTAACAGGTTCACCTATGGCAGAGGTATTGCATGCAAACTTATCGGAAATTGAGGCTAGCGATGTTCATAAACGTTTTGGCTTGGAGAAGGGTAAATATATTCTTCTTTCGGCTCACCGCGAGGAAAATATTGATACTGAAAAGAATTTTCTGTCGCTTTTTAATGCGATTAACGCTATCGCAAAGAAGTACGATATGCCGATTTTATATAGTTGCCATCCTCGTTCACGAAACCGTTTGGCTGCTACAGAATTTAAGCTCGACCCTCGTGTGATACAGAATGAACCGCTTGGATTCCACGATTACAACTGTCTTCAAATGAATGCCTTCGCTGTAATCTCAGATAGCGGTACATTGCCAGAGGAATCTTCATTCTTTACTTCGGTAGGTCATCCATTCCCTGCGGTATGTATTCGTACCTCGACAGAGCGCCCCGAGGCTTTGGAGAAAGGTTGCTTTATCTTAGCAGGTATTGACGAGAAACATTTATTGCAAACAGTAGATACAGCTGTAGAGATGAATAATGAGCATGATAATGGTATTCCAGTACCTGTTTATATGGAGGATGTTTCTACTAAGGTTGTAAAGATTATCCAAAGTTATACAGGGGTTGTGGATAAGATGGTTTGGAGAAAATGAGAGTAGTTCAAATCAACATATTTTTCGACGAAAGTTCAACGGACAAGATAGTGGCATGTCCATAAATGTTTGTTGCGTGATTGGGCATGATTCTATGCCATTTACGGTCTTGGGCATAATGGGACTGTGAAAGATCCGAAACATGAGCAGGTTTATGATGTAATGGTGCAACTTTACCCACCAATAAAGCAATAGGATTAATCATGATGTTGTTCACCTTTATTGTATGAGTTGCTTCTGTGTTAATCCATTTAAGTTGTTGAAATAGTTAAGGGAAATAATAATTCAGTATTGGTTACGCATTATTTAGAAATGCTCTATATAAGTGGCTTGTTGTAGATATAAATAAACCACTGCTTAGTTGTACGTCCTACTGAGCTAGGATACAGAGAAGATGTATAAGGATTATTTAAACTATTATGATCATATAAGCAAGAATATATGAAACAAATGTGGAAAATTTGGGGGTTAATCATACTTTTGATAATTGTTTCGAGAGAGTCATTTTGGTTCGGAACTTATGGAAATTCATTTCTGTTTACATTGAGAGATGTTGTTTTAATGTTGTTACCTATAGTTCTTGTCTTTACTAATACAACATATAAGATTGTAAATAAGTCGGCAGGTTTGCTTTTTTTTTCTTTTTTAATGTTTTTCTTTACCACTGTTGTAAATGGCAATACTTTGGGTGGCCCTCTATTAATGATTAGTGCATTTATTACAAGTCTGTATATGAGTAATCTTGTTAAAATAGATGTTTATCTGGGAGCTTTTTCAAAAATAATAACTCTGTTGTCAATATTTTCTATAATAGTATGGGGAGGATGTGCTATAGGTACTATTAGTCCAGCGATAGGATATAATATCATAGAAACACCATTTTTGTATAAGTTTTTTAATGTATTCTTCTTAGATAATGAATCATTTCTACTACGAAATAGTTCTATTTTTAGAGAGCCAGGAGTGTTTATGGTATATTTAAATCTTAGTTTGATAATTGAACTTATATATATCCCAATACTTTATGGTAAATTTAATGTTAAATGCATTGTTGTTTTATTTGTAGCTTTATTGTCTACATTTTCAACAGGAGGTATAGTGACAGGAGCTTTAATTGTCTTCCTTGCATTGTTACATCAAAAGAAAATGAATTTTGCTACTATAATGATTCTTTTTCTTATAGGATTTGGTGCGCTGTTTGTTGTTAATAATGATGATGTGTTTGCGTTTATTTTTGGGAAATTTGAGAATATAAATGAGTATGGATCTGGATTTACTCGTTTGGCTTCATTTGTGTTGCCTCTGAATATTATTTTAGATAATCCGTTTTTTGGAGTAGGATATAATAATTATTATGTCCTGTTTGATGAATATTGTCAAGAAATTTTTCATAGATCTATTGATGCGCAGTCTCAGAGTACAAATACTTTTATGACATTGGGAGCCGTATGGGGTACTTGGTTTTTGATATTATTTATCTATGGAATTTATAAGTTTACAAAACGAATATATGCTGATAGTGGATTAATTCAGAAAGGTCTTTTTATAACTATACTGCTAATGTTGTGTAATGAGGCAATGATCTATTGTTTTCCATTGTATATAATTATGTTTTATGGGTTAAATTATGGGAAGTCTGATAAAAGAAGTTTGTAAATATAGTGGAGTGCATATTGACAAAAGCAAGATACACATATTATTTAATGTTTTTATATAGTACCAAATGAACCAAGATTATCCAAGAATTTTGATCTTATCTAGTTCCTTTAAAGATGGTGATGCAATATCAATTTTGAATTTCTTTAATGGTTGGCCAGAAGAATCAATGTACTGTATATCAGTAGTAGGACGTGAAAATGCTAAGCATTTTAAGGAAATGTATTTGTTAGGAAACAAAGAGTGTCAGCCAATGCCTCCATTCAATCTGTTTGAACGAATCCCAACAAGTGAAATTGTTATTGCGACGAATTTTGCAAAATCAGACGAAAAGTTTCTATATAGATCATCAAATAGCTTGAAACGCAAGATGTACGAGAAGGTTTTGCGTCCTTTTATGCAGCTTCTTGACTTCTATGATTCACGTATAAAGTTTCATCTTTCAGATCAATTGGCTGAATGGATTGATCGAGTTAAACCAGATATTATATATTCATCGGTTGGAAGTCTAGAAATGGGGAAATTAATGTTAGCGATAAATAAACGTTTCCCATCTATTCCATTTGTTATCCATGGTTTTGATGATTGGATTACACCTACGTCATCAAATCTTTTCCGCTCTCGTCATATCAGAAAGGCAGAAAGAATTCTGAAGGACAATCTTGATATTGCGTCACTGCATCTTTCGACTACAGATAAAATGTCGCTCGAATACAATTTGCGCTATGGAAAATCATTCACTGCTTTTTACAATCCCACAACGTTGCCTAAATGTAATGTGAATTCTTCACAGATTGAACATGATGTAACGTATGTAGGCAAGATTTGGTTACACAATTCGGAGGCTATTAAGGACTTCATAGAGGCACTTTCGGAATACAACCAAAAAGGGAAAAAGGCTGTGCTCAATATCTACACAGGAACACCTGTACACACACTTGCTGACTTGGGTATTGTGAACTCTGAATGTGTCATTATACATCCTTCGGTGAATAATTCGGAAGTTCCTTCGATATTATCAACTAGCGGTGCATTGTTATTACCTATATCTATTAATAAGGCAGCAGCAGCGTTTGCCAAATACTCTATGTCAACTAAAATGGGTGAGTATATGGCATCCAAAAGACCTGTAATCTATTACGGTCCGGAAAACATAGCTATGACTGAATTGATTCGGAAAGAGAAGACGGCTTTTTGTGTGACGAATAGAAAGACAAAAGTTCTTGCCAAGATAATCGAGACAGCCCTTGATCATACAGAAGACTGTAAACAGATGATTGATAATGCATTTGAACTTGCTAAGGATAAATTTGACAAAGAGGTTGTAAGTAAAAGGTTTCAAACTTTATTGCTTAAGTTAGTTTCTGAAAACACTAAAATATAAAATCAATGTTTTTAAGTATTATCATACCATGTTATAATGTTGCAGAACATTTAAAAGGTACTATTGACAGTTTGAAGTATCAACCCAAGCGTATTGATTGTGAATTTATTTTTGTTAATGATGGTTCTACGGACAATACTTTAGAATTGATACGTGATTTTGAAGCGGCAGATAGTCGTGTTCGTGTTATTGACAAGGAGAATGGAGGTGTTTCTGCTGCGAGGAACGATGCTATGAATATTATGAGAGGGGAATATATGCTTTGTCTTGATGGTGATGATACGTTGGAGGGCAATGCGGTTGAATTCATATATCGTGAGATGAGCGATCGTAAAGCGGAAATATTAATTCCAGCAGTCACAATTGCACATTCTGATGGTTTGTATAAAGATTATATCCCTCGTATTCCTGAAGGAGTTTATACGGTAGATAATCTATTTAAAGAGGCTGATATATTTCCGATCCCCCCAAAAAATGTTTATCGAACCTCTTTGATAACAGCTAATAAGCTTGCGTTTAACAGTTCATTGCACATGGGCGAGGTCTTTGAGTTTACGGTTCGCTATTTATCACATGCCAATAGCGTCAAGATAAGTCATCATAGTTTTTATAACTACGTAATGAGAAACGATTCCGCAACCCATCGACCTGCCTATGAGAAAGATATTACAGCTCTTTACAGCGGACATTCTATCTTGAAATCTGGAAAGCAATTTGAATGCTATAACTCGTTTACTATAGCCGTCTTTAATATTGTCGCTTCATTTACATTTAATAAATATTTGAAAAATCGTATATCATCACCGGAAGCAGTGAGCATTGTCAATAAGGTGGTTAATGATTCCGCTTTTCGGACATGTTGTAAACAAGTAGCTTTTGGAAAACACAACAGGCTTAAAGAAAGAGTAATCGCATGGATTATGTTAACTACACCTCTTTTGGTTCTGCGAATATTTCGAAGTAAGAATAATAAATAGCGATAAATAAATATGAAGAATTTAATCATTATTGGAGCTGGGGGTATGGGAAGGACTATGTACGATTTAAGTCGTGAGTCTCTCGGCTATAACATCGAATTTATCATTAAAGGATTTATAGATGACGATATGTCTGTTTTGGACTCCTTCAATGGTTATCCGCCTATCTTAGGCACTATTTCTGAATACAAACCTCTGGAAGATGATGTGTTTGTATGCTCGATAGGTGGACGATCAAGAAGTAAGTGTATTCAAACCCTCTTAGAAAAAGGAGGAGTATTCATTTCTCTAATTCATAAAACAGCACGAATCGGTACCAATGTACAGATGGGAAAAGGAAATCAAGTGGGAGCTTTTACTACTATTGCGGCCGATGCTAAAATAGGTGACTATAATTTTATTCAATCCAACACTATTATAGGGCATGATGTGACCATAGGCAGTTGGAATCGCATTGATTCGCATGTGATGTGTGTAGGAGGTACAACGATCGGTGATTACAATATGATACACACTTCTGCCATGATTAATCATAATGTTCACGTAGGTAACAACACATTGATTGGAGCTTGCAGTTTGGTGATAACAAATGTGGAAGATAACATAACCGTAGCTGGTAACCCGGCCAGAAGAAGAAGTTAGCAATGGAAAAGTTATTAGGCAAAAAAGTAGTTTTGATTACTGGTGCCGGTCGTGGTATCGGTAAGCGCATCGCCCAACGATTTATAGAGGACGGTGCTATTGTTTATACCAATGATATTGAGGAGGGCGATATGGCTCACTGGTCGGAACATACCCTTTGTTTTGATGTTACCGATTCGTCTGCGGTCAAACAAGCTTTGATGAAAATGTATAAAGAGCAGGGGCGTATCGATTGTATTGTCAATAACGCGGCAATTATCAGTAATCAGAAATTAGGTATGATGGCAAAACCATTGATGGAAAAAATGTTTGCCGTGAACGTTATAGCAGTGTTAGATATCATTCAGATTGGTTCGCGACTCATGGCACGTAATGGAGGAGGAAGCATCATCAACATTGCTTCTGTAACAGCGGTAGTGGGTTCTCCGGGACAGGTGGCATATAGTTCCACGAAGGGAGCTATTATCTCTATGACCAAGTCGGCTGCGAAGGAATTAGCATCTCAAGGAATTCGAGTGAATGCAGTAGCTCCCGGAATTATCAAAACTGAACGATTTGCGGAACTTTACGAATCGGACGGACATAAGATTGATAAGCGAATCGAAAAAATAGCTTTGGGGCGTTTGGGAACTCCAGAAGACATCGCCAATGCCTGTTCTTTCTTGGCAAGTGATCGTAGCTCTTACATTTCTGGTCATATTTTAAGTGTGGACGGTTGTGCATCGATTTAAAGTAGAAAATTATGTTTTTAGATATTGATTTAAAGCCTCGAGCTACTGTTGCCTGCATAGATGATAGTGGTGAAACTCTTACATACGGAGATTTATGTTCATTCTGTGAAGAGTTTGACAAACAGATAGGACATCGGACGTTGATTTTCATTTTAGCTCAAAACTGTAATGCCTCTTTATTGGGTTATGTTGCAGCATTAAACAACCATATTGTTCCTTTGGTTATCAGTTCGAATACAGATAAGGAACTGTACGGGAGATTTGTAACGATGTATTCGCCTGAATATATTTGGGCGCCAAGAGATTTGGAGAACCTTCAAGGTTATGAAATATGCTATAGTAATAGAGATTATAGTTTATATCGGACAGGATTAACTTCACCTGCTCTTCACCCGGATTTATCCATGCTTCTGCCTACGAGTGGGAGTACTGGAAGTCCTAAACTCGTTCGCCACAGTTATCTTAACCTAGAGGCTAATGCAACAAATGTAGGTGGCATTTTTAAAATTGATGAGAATCATCGAACTATGGCGGTTCTTCCTATGCACTATACTATGGGACGCTCTGTGATAGACAGTCATTTGAAAGCTGGTGCCATTTTGTTGCTTTGTAAAAAGTCATTATTGGATAACGTTTTTTGGAAACGTCTAAAAGAAGAACGTGCAACCAGTTTTACAGGTGTTCCTTATAGTTTTGAGATTTTGACGAAGATGCGTTTTCAACACATGGATTTGCCTGATTTACAAATTATCACACAAGGAGGAGGCAAGCTGTCTGAAGATTTATTTCAATCGTTAGCTACTTATGCACAGGATAAAGGAAAGCAGTTTATCGCTACTTACGGACAGACTGAATGTAGTGCACGCATGGCTTATCTACCTGCCGTCTTGGCAATGGATAAGACTTGTAGTATAGGTATTGCGGAGCCAAACACTCGATTAAGTATCATTGATGAAAACGGTGTAGAGACTTTTGAGGGAGAAGCTACCGGCGAAATGGTATTTAGGGGTGAGAATGTGACAATGGGATATGCTGTATGTGCGGAAGATCTTTTAAAAGGTGATGAAAACAATGGTGTCATGTATACCGGTGATGTTGCTCGCCGAGATACTGACGGGTGCTATTTTATTATAGGTCGTATGAAACGCTTTTTGAAAATCTTCGGATTGCGTATTGCTTTGGATGAAATTGAGAATCTGGTGAAGAGTTCTTTCAAAAATACAGATATCGTATGCAGTGGTACGGATGAGGTTTTAAAAGTGTTTGTCACAAATAAGAAAGAAATAGATGCGATTAAAGAGTTTATTTCAGAAAAAACACATTTGTTCCATAAGAATATTAAGATAATGCATATAGAAGTGATACCAAGAAACGAAGCGGGAAAAATATTATTAAATCAATTAAATAATTAAGGGAAATGACAAACCTAGAAAAAGTAAATAGCATCTTTATAGATGTATTTCAAGTAGGAAAATCTAGTTTGAATGCTGATTTTAACAAGGATTCTGTTGACGGTTGGGATTCCATTAAACAATTGAGTTTGACTTCTGCTATTGAAGATGAATTGGACTTACTTCTTGATACAGAAGATATTTTAGCTTTCACTTCTTACGAAGCCGCATTGAAAATATTGAAGAAATATATAGAACTCTGATGAAATGTATAAATCGTATTTTAAACGTTTCTTTGATTTTATCTTCTCATTATTAGCATTGATTTGTTTGAGCCCCGTATTACTAATTGTAACCATTTGGTTGCATTTTGCCAATAAAGGAGCGAGAGCGTTTTTCACACAAGAACGCCCCGGCAAAAATGCTAAGTTATTTAGAGTTGTGAAATTTAAGACCATGACGGATGAAAAAGATGCTGATGGAAAGTTACTCCCTGATGCGCAAAGATTGACTAAAGTGGGAAAATTCGTTCGTTCGACTTCTATTGATGAACTTCCTCAACTTTGGAATATTTTGAAAGGTGATATGTCTTTCATTGGTCCCCGTCCGTTAATGCCTAAATACTTGCCTTTATATTCCTCGAGTCAAATGCGTCGTCATGAAGTAAGACCTGGCATCTCTGGGTGGGCACAAACTCATGGAAGAAATGAAATTTCTTTTACGAAGAGATTTGAGTTAGATGTATGGTATATTGATCATTTGACTTTTTGGTTAGATATTAAAATACTGTTCTTGACTGTATATAAAATATTCAAAAGGGAAGGAATTTCAGCAGAAGGTCATGTGACAATGGAACCATTTAATGGGAAAAATTAAATATTGGATATAAGTATTCGAATGACAATCTGGAATTTGGAAACAGTCTTTAACTACTTGGATTTTTGAGTAAATATCTACATTCCTATCGCTTGTGTTTTTGTGAGTAGATTCTTAATAATCGAAAATTCGGATATTTACTCTATTACAACTAATTTGAAAATATGTTTTTTATATGAGTTACGTACCTGACAAAACAATTTACCTCTGCTTAGCTCATATGAGCGAGGAGGGGGTTGAACAGAAATATGTGAAGGAGGCTTTTGATACCAATTGGGTAGTGCCTTTAGGACCGAACGTGAACGCTTTTGAAAATGATCTCAAGAACTTTGTTGGAGATGAGCATGAGGTTGTAGCTCTCAGCGCAGGTACGGCCGCCGTACATTTGGCCTTGATCGCTTGTGGCGTGAAACCGGATGATGAGGTGTTGGTGCAATCGTTCACCTTTTGTGCCTCGTCTCACCCTATAACTTACCTGGGAGCGAAACCTGTGTTTGTAGGGTCGGAAAAGGATACTTGGAATATGGATCCGGTACTCTTGGAAGAAGCGATCAAAGACCGCATAGCTAAGACAGGCAAGAAGCCTAAGGCGATTGTTCCGGTTGCTCTCTACGGTATGCCTTATGATTGTGAGCGGATCATGGAGATCGCCAATCGTTATGAGATTCCGGTGGTGGAAGATGCTGCGGAGGGATTTGGTTCTCAATTTGATGGTAAAGTATTGGGAACTTTTGGTAGGTTTGGGGTGCTCTCATTCAATGGCAATAAGATGATTACAACCTCTGGAGGTGGTGCGTTGATTTGTCAAAATGCGGAGGATAAGAATACGATTATGTGGTATGCGACGCAGGCCCGTGATGCTTATCCCTATTATCAGCATACTGCGATTGGCTATAACTACCGGATGTCGAACATCTGTGCGGGTATTGGTCGAGGTCAGATGACGGTAGCGCAAGCGCATATTGATCATCATAAGCATGTGCAGACGTTGTATGAGGAACTGTTAGATGGTGTGAAGGGTGTACGTATCCATAAACAGCCAATGGATAGTCGTTATGACTCAAATTTTTGGCTTTGTACGGCAACTATTGATCCTGAGGTGAAGGTAGTAGGTCAAGAGAATGTTTACAAAGAGGTAATCAAAACTGCGGTCGGTGGTGCGGCTGGTGTGATCAAAAGCGTAGACTTGGCCACGACGGATTGCCAGCCAAATGAAAATGTGGAGGCACTTCGTGTTTTTATGCTAAATAAGAGAATTGAGGCTCGTCCTGTATGGAAACCGATGCATAAACAACCCGTCTATGCAGAGGCTCCTGTTTACACGAATGGTGTGGAAGAGGAGATCTTTAAGATTGGCTTCTGCTTACCTGCCGGACCTTATGTAACGGACGAGGATGTAAAATATATCGTAGAAAGTATCAAGGAGGCGATTCAGAATTGAGTTCTTGCATTTTATTCTTTGATTATCTAAAGTTTCGATTTGCCGGAAAAGTAGATCGAACGGTTATAATTTTTGGCTTGTGAGCAGCCGAAGACTGAAATGTCAGGATAAAAGAATCGGGAGAGTTAGCGTAATGCCAGCTCTCCCGATTTTTTATTTATATCTATCACTTACCTCTAAAAGGCGATCGCCACCTCCGCGCCGATCTGGAAGGGCTTACCCAGTTGGATGAACGGATTCCCGAACGACTCGAAATAGAATGCAGAGTAATGGGTGTTCGTTATATTACGGCTCCATAGGTTTACGTTGACGATACCTTTGCGTACGCCTACCTTTGCGTTCACCGTTCCGTAGAATTTCTGGTAGATGTCGTTTCGCTCGGTCCAGAAGATCTTTCCGACACCGCTGAATTGGGCGGAGGCGGAGAATTGGTCTATCCATGCGTTACGGAACAGGCGGGTGTATTGCAGTCCTACGTTGAAGGTATGACGTGGGGTATATGGGATGAAGTTGTTCTTGAAATCCTCTTTCCCGTTGTTGTAATCCCGGAACGTAGCACGGGTAAAACCGTAATTAGCGTCGGCGGTTAGCCCATCGATGATGCGGGCACGCAAGGAGGCCTCTATACCGTAGCTTTTGGCTTTCCCGGCGTTGGTGAGGATACGTTGCCGCTGTTCACGAATTTGGTCAACTGCACGTCTTGAATGTCCATATAGAAACCTGTCAATTCTGCGCTTAGGCGTTGGAATAGCAACTCGCTACGGATACCGATCTCGTAGTTCCAGCTTTTCTCCGGTTTGTAGGCGGCTACTTCCTCGATGGGGGTAGGTTCTTTGACCTCGATCGGCATCATGTCCTTGAAAGCGCTCATCATATCGTATTGCATCTGGCTTTGCATCACGTCCGCCGACATTTGTACGTTGTAACCTCCGGTTTTATAACCTTTTGCTACTGATACGTAGGTGAACGTGTTTGGCGAACACTCGTACTTTAAAGATACTTTCGGAAGCACTTGCCAGAAATCTTGGGAGATGCTGGCGTCCATCACGGTGGTTGGGATCGGGAAAAGTTTCTCGATGTCGATAACCGGTCCGTTTTCTACGAAGCCGAAACCCATTCTCATCTTAGCCTCGGAATCGTAATCCATCTTTTGCTTCTCGTAATCCAAGCGGATACCGGCGGTAATTGACAGGCCTTCCGTGAACAGGTTGTTATAAGTGGATTGGTGATACAATGCAAGGCCGTAAGAAGGGGTGTCGAAAGAACCCGGAATATAAAGATGATCGTCCAGTATTTTTAGATAGGGCATCTTAGGGTGATCTTTCTTCAATTGATCGAATACGGGCTGGAGAACGGTCTTGATCCCGTCTTCCTTGAAATCGACCGGGCCGTCCGTATGTAGATCGTCGTAGAAACCGTAGAGTCCGAAGGACCATTGGTAATTATTCCTCGTGTTGCTCTTGATCGCCAATTCCTCGCTGAAAGCGTTTTGCTTTTGCTTTTGGTTGAGGGTAAAGATCGAGAGAGGGGAGAAGTCTTGATCCATCTTCATATCATCCTTGAAATATTGATGACCGGTGATACTGCTCAGTATCACGTGCTCATTCCGGTATTCGAGGGACAGGTTATTGGCGATGACCGTCCGTTTATAAGAGCTGGGATCGTTGATATTGATAGGATTTACATACTTGTGATCGGTATTTCCGGTTCCGATGAACATACCATATGGAAACGCTCCTTGATCCGTATAATCTACGGAAAGGGAGTAGGAGGCACGGAAGCTCGGATTGAAGCGACCTTCTAACTTGAATCGGCCGCCTACATTGTCTTCCTTATCGATCTTTTTCCCATCGTAGGCATTGGTGTAGAAACCGTCGCTATGGTCATAGTAAGCGGCGGCGGTGAATCCGATGGTCTCGCTCAACTTAGCATAATGAGAGGCCTTGACTTTATATTGCCCGTAGCTTCCGGCCGATAGGGAGAGTTTCTTTCCTTGGTAATCGAACGGGGAGATGGTATAGATATTTACGATGCCCCCCATGGCGTTACGACCATACAAGGTTCCTGGCGGCCCTCGTAATACCTCGATGCGTTGGATATCGGTCAGCTCGAAATCGAAGGTGCTTTTATCCAGATAAGGCACGTTGTCTACATATAAACCCACGGATTGTCCGCTACTTCTGGCTCCGATACCGCGGATATAGATGGCCGAGGTTAGTTTTGCCCCATAATCCGGCATGTATAGGTTCGGGACGAAAGAACTTATATCCTTTAATGCGTCGATCTGCCTGCCGGAGATCATTTGTGGGGAAAGGATCGATACGGAACCGGGTAACGTACGGAGGTTATTTGTCTCCTTCGTGGATGAGGTCACGATTACCTCACCCATGTTATAGGTTTTTATCGTGTCGTTCTCGTTAGCCTTGATATTCTCGGCGTATACATTTTGCAGCCCCAACGCACCTAGGGCGATGATACCTAAGTAGTGTCTCTTCATCGAATTTCTTTTGTTAGTATATTTTTTCAATCGCGAAGAAACGGTAAAGAAACAGGATGGTCAATCACTAGATGTAGTGATTTTGAAAGCTGGTTTGTTGGCTTCGCTATAGTTCGATATCGTCGCCGGAGATGATCCCGTTCATGATGGCGTAGAAGGTGAGGCCGGATACGGTCTTGATGCCCAGCTTGGCGGTGATGTTCTTACGATGGGTGAGGACGGTGTTCAGGCTGATGTTCAGCTTATCGGCGATCTCTTTATTCGTGATGCCTTTTACGATCAGTTGAAGTACGTCTACCTCACGGCTGGATAGGTCCTTGTTGTTTTCGGTAGTGGTGTTGCCGGAGCTGTCGCTCGTAAATAATTGTTGCAATTGCTCGATAATGGTCTCTTGGGAGGAACGTAACGTGATACGGTTCGTAGACGAGAGTGCCCCGTGTTCTTCGGTGCTGTCGATGAGGATGGCGGTCTTGTTCCTTCTCGGGAGGAAGAAATCTGCGTTGAGCACAAGGGTATCTGAATCGGTGAAATAGTAATCGTAGGTGTCGCTTCCTGTGGAGGAAAGCATCTCGAAATTTGGAAAATAGCAAACCTCTACCGGGGGGAAGTAGTCGGTCAGCAAGCTTTGCAGCCCAATACTTCTTAGGGTATCAGACAGTATGATCGCTATTTGTTTGTTTCGATGCATTTCAGATCGTTAGATACATAATTTTTCCATGGCCGAGACCATGGGGGTAAGGATTCGATACCGGATCCGGTTGTGTTGTTTGATATCTTTTTCGAGACTACAGATGGAGAAGAGGACGGCATAACATAAATTCTCGTCGTAATCTCCCGAAAGATGCTTGACCATGATACTTTTTAAGTCGGCTAAAAGGGCCTCGATGGTATCTTCCGTACGTTGCTCGGAGGTGATTTGCAATCCATCGATCGTTCCCGCCGGTTCTTTTCCCAGCTTTTTACTTAACGACATGCAGTAGGGGAACCATATCTTATCATCTTTCTCAATGCGGGCGATGAGTTCTTCCTTGAACGAGGAGAAGAAGCGTCCTATCAATCCAAGAGTAGGATTGCCTGGCGTACTCATCGAGATAAAGGAACCTAGATGGCGTTCTATATTGGGAAGCTGATAACGTAAATAGTATTGGTTCGTCTTTGTCAGGTAATCAATGATCTGCGATGTATGGAAAGTTTGTAACTTCTTCTCCGGAAAATACTCCTCGTTGAGGAAGGTATTGATCACTGTCAATAAAAAGTCCGTATCCAGCGAATGTTCTTCACAGAGCGTCTTCACCGATTTGTCGCCAAGCCCGAGACGAATCCCAAACCGGTTGATTACGGGAATGAGTGAGGGGTGTTCTTCCACCACCTCACTCAATTGCATATTTGGATATACTAAAGGCATCTTATCAAGCTTGTTCCCATTGTTCACGTAATAACTTGACGGCGGCGGGGACTACCACGTTACGGTCTCCCTGACATCCGCACTCGAAACTTACGTAGTTGTTATAACCAATCATTTTCAATCCCTTGAAACCATTGATATAGTTGTCGGCATCTCCATCCTCACCCGGCATGCTGCGACGTTTGCGGCTGGCCACGTGTACGTGTTGGAGATACTCTCCACCAGAGATAAAGGCTCCCATATCAGAGGTCTCTTCCCATGTCATATGCCAGAAGTCGCCCATGCAACGTACACCCGGATTATTGATATCCCGGCATAAAGAGGCGGCGTCGGCTACTTGACGGAGATAAAAACACTCTTTTCGGTTCAAAGGTTCAAAGATGACGCTAGTCCCATGCTGGGCGGCGAAAGTTCCCATCTCGTTGAATTGCTCGCAAAGGAAATCCCGTGTCTCCATCGTATGAGGCAAGGCGGGGACTTGGCCATTAAAGGCAGGGACGATAATCACGCCCGTAGAACCTAATTCACCGGCTGCGGCGATGATCTCTTTCATCGTGTCCATGCATTCCTTGCGGATGGCTGGATCGGTAGAAAGAATAAAGCCTTTGAAGCCGGCGCAAATGGCACTCACTTTGATATTACGTCCGTTTAAGGCTTGCTTGATCTCGTTTACCCGGCTGGCTAATCCTCCGCCACCCGGCTCAAAACCTACAACGCCCAACTTCTCCATAAAATCAAGTTTCTCGTTCAAACTTTCACCCGGGGCGATTCCCTCTTGGAAAGAAAGCTTTAATTCAAGGTCCTTGCCGGGCTTGTCGCTCCCTTTTTCTCCTTTGGCAGTGTTTGCCGGCTTGGAAGAGCAGGAGGCCAAGGCCGTACTTCCTACCGCTAAAGCAGCGCCGGATAAGGAGGTTCTTAAAAAGTTTCTTCTATTTAATGTCATAAACAGTCTGGATTATTTCTTGTCGATTGGTTTACCCGGAACAGGAACGACGAAGCCGCTCATATCCATCTTTCCTAAGTTCAAATCTTTCGGAGTGTAATCCAATGCAGAGGCAGTCATGGCATCCCAAGTGGTCTCGGCACCCGTGTAAGCGGACTCACGACCCATGATTGCGGCCATATTGGAGATAGCAGTCTCAGAAGCTTGCTCGATTTGTTTACCACCACGGATGCAGTTGATCCAGTTTACATGCTCTAATGTATACGGGTCAGTTTGCTTGAAGTTCGCTTTTTCGGCCTCGCTATCATATTTCCAGATAACGTTTCCTGCCAAATCCTTGATCTCCATCGTGTCACTGCTCCATGATCCCTTGGTTCCTTGGATGAATTCGCTTACATTATTTGCACAACCATCTATCTGGCGGCACATACTATGCATATGGATACCATTTTCCATTGTGAAATCAACGCTGAAGTTATCATATTGGTCGCCAGTGATACGACGGTGGCGAGAACCGAAACCTACAGCCTTGACTGGTTTCAATCCGCTGAACCAAGTGAATACATCTATATTATGTACGTGTTGCTCTACGATATGGTCGCCGGAAAGCCATTTCCAGTTTACCCAGTCCTTGATCATATATTCGCAATCGTTCCATCCCGGTTGACGATCCCGATACCAAAGCATATTCTGATTCCAGTAAACCGCACCGCCCGTGATCTCACCGATCAATCCTTCCATGATCTTCTTGTAAGACTCGACATAACTGCGTTGGTGATGGCGTTGAGTACCGGTTACGACACATAAGTTCTTTGCCGCAGCTTGTTTTGCGGTAGCCATAATGGTACGGTAACCAACCGGATCAACACAGATAGGTTTCTCTAAGAAGGAATGTTTGCCCTTTTCTGTGGCGTATTGGAAATGAACTGGACGGAATACGGGAGGAGTGGCGACGATCACTACATCTACGCCGCTATCAATCACTTGTTTGTACGCATCCAAGCCGACGAAACGTTTATCAGCCGGTACATCAATTCCTTTCTCATCTTTTAATTTCTTTGCCAAATCATCGACACGTTCTTGGAACGTATCGCCTAAAGCCACGATCGTAACGCCGTTCGCAGCGTTCAAGAAGTTAAAAGCGGCTCCGGAACCACGTCCGCCACAACCGATTACACCAGCTTTTAGTTCTTTTCCATCAGTCGCCAGATCTGGTAATTCGGGCACGTAATAAGTACCGGGTTCTTTCAAAGGCTTTATTGCGTTCGCACTTTCACCTCCACCACAAGAAGTTAATACACCAACTGTACTACCTGTTCCAATTGCTCCAAGCGCACCCGCTAGGGCTGAACTTTTCAGAAATGATCTTCTGCTAATGCTGTTCTCTTTTTTCATTGTATAATAATTTATCGTTATAAATTTGCATAAACATTCAACATCAAAGTGT
>ERZ780202.636-NODE-636-length-23982-cov-5.745350_pt1 | contig 23982 bp, 20 predicted proteins | sample MGYA00510978_ERZ780202 | MGnify/ENA primary metagenome ERZ780202 (study PRJEB29588, sample SAMEA2155689) | human gut metagenome | biome: human gut; feature: human-associated habitat; material: faeces | place: Denmark | collected 2008/2010 ...
GAAAATGTGAGAAAAAGCGAGTTAACAAGAGAAAAACAAAGATTATTATGGGAGGCATTTCCTGACACAGAAATTGTATATGTAAAGGCTGGAAATGTGTCAAATTTCAGACATATGTTTGATATTGTAAAAGTGCGCGAACTTAATGATTTGCATCATGCAAAAGATGCATACCTCAATATTGTCGTCGGTAATGCTTATTATGTTAAGTTTAACAAAAATGCGGCGTGGTTCATAAAGGAAAATCCGGGACGTTCCTATAATCTGAAGAGAATGTTTGATTACGATATTCGCAGGAACAATGAGGTGGCGTGGTTAGCAGGAAGTACGGGTACCATTTCGCAGGTAAAAAATATGGTAAGCAAAAATCACATTCTTGTGACCAGAAAGTCATATGAGGTTACAGGAGGTCTGTTCGACCAGCAGTTGATGAAAAAGGGAAAAGGACAGGTTCCGGTCAAGACAAGCGATGAGCGCTTAGGCAATATAGAGAAATACGGCGGCTATAATAAGGCATCCGGTGCGTATTTTATGCTGGTCAAATCAAAAAACAAGAAAGGGGAAGAACAGCGGACCATAGAGTATGTTCCGATATATTTGAAACATTATATCGAAGAGAGTAAGGAAAATGCGCTGGACTATTTGAAAAATGAGCGAAAACTCAATGAACCGGAAATATTGCTTGATAAAATTAAGAAGGACACCTTGTTTCGGGTAAATGGATTTTACATGTGTTTGTCGAAAAGGACCGGAAAACAGCTTGCTTTTAAAGGTGCAAATGAACTGCTACTGCCGGAACCGGAAACACTTTTATTGAAAAAGATCACCAAGTATATCCAGCGGCGTAAAGAAAATAAAGATCTCAAACTTACGAAGCAGGATAATATTACAGAGAAAGAATTGCTGGAGTTATATGATGTGTTTACAGAGAAACTGAATCATTCGGTCTATGCGGTGTGCCTTGGAACACAGGGGAAGACCCTAGTGCAGAAGAAACCTGCATTTGTAGCGCTGCCGGTGGAAGAAAAATGTATTGTCTTAAGCGAAATACTGCATCTGTTCCAGTGCCAGAGCGGTTCTGCAAATTTAAAGCTGATTGGAGGACCGGCGAGTGCAGGAATTTTATATTTAAACAGCAATATAAGTGATGCTGGCGAGATATTGATTATCAATCAATCCCCTTCTGGAATCTTTGAGAAGCGGATTGATCTGCTTCGATTATGAGCTGGCGGATTATTGTCATTACCGGACGAGCCAAGCTGGATCTGCAGCTTGGCTATATGGTGGTGCGGAGCGAGGAGATAACAAAGGTTGCATTAAACGAGATTTCAATGGTATTGATTGAATCAACGGCGGTGTCGATTACTACAAGTCTGCTGGCAGAACTGGCAAAACGCAAGGTAAAGGTGATTTTCTGTGATGAAAAAAGAAATCCATGTTCCGAACTTGTCAATTATTATGGAAGTCATGATACCAGCAATAAGGTGCGCAAACAGATTGCATGGAAGCAGAGCACCAAGGAGGCGGTGTGGACAGAGATTGTAACGGAAAAAATACGAAAACAAAAGGAAACATTGGAATACTGGGGAAAGGAGGAAGCGCAGTTATTATCTTCTTATCTGAATGAAATTACATGGAATGATGGAACAAATCGCGAGGGACATGCGGCAAAAGTGTATTTTAATGCGCTGTTTGGACTTGATTTTACCAGGACGGCAGATATTCCGGTCAATGCAGCATTGAATTACGGGTATTCGATTATTCTTTCTGCGTTTACCCGTGAGGTAGTGGCAAACGGATATATTACGCAATTGGGATTGTTTCATGATAATATGTTTAATCAATTTAATCTTGCCTCAGATCTTATGGAGCCGTTTCGTCCGCTGGTGGATCAGAAGGTTGCACGGATGCAGATAACGGAATTGGAACAGGGAGAAAAAATGCAGATTGTCGACATACTCAATCAGGAAGTGGTAATAGATGGAAAAACGCAGTATGTAAATAATGCAATCAAAATTTACTGCAAAAGTGTATTTGAGGCGTTAAACGAAGATGACTGTGCGCTGATCCGGTTTTACAGGAATGAGTTATAGATTTATGAGAGTATTGGTATTTTTTGATCTGCCGGTGGTTACAGGTGAAAATAAAAAGGAATACAGACGTTTTCGGAAATATCTTCTGAAAAATGGCTTTCTGATGCTGCAGGAATCTGTATATTGTAAGCTGGCGTTAAATGGTACAGCGGTAAAAACAATTGCAGATGGGATACATAAAAATAAGCCGGATGAGGGGTTAATTCAAATGATTACTATTACGGAAAAACAGTATTCCAAGATGGACATTGTAATAGGAGAGCTAAAGAGCGAGGTTTTAAATAGTGATGAGAGGCTGGTGATCCTTTGAAACTTGTGCATGTGAATATGGAAAGGAAGCTGCTGGATGATAATGTGGTAACGGAGTGGGTTATTGAGGCACCAGAAGAATTTACGCGATACGTTCAGGAACTTTATATGCAGTGTGAAGGGGCGGCGGGAGACTTCGTCCTTTCAGATGGAGAAAAGGAATTAGGTATTGCAAAGAATGTAGAATTTCTGGACAGTGTATTAGATTTGGACGTCAATGAGAGAAAGATTTTAGGAAAACTATATGCAGATTTGGAACAACTGGCATATTCAGAAAAATTTGTTGTACGAACGCAGGAAATGATTCAGTATTTGCGTACATATATATTTGAACTGGAACAGGAAACAGATTTTATGCTGGATGTAGATGATGGTGTGGATATGTCTGCTATTTTTAAGGGAAATGGTGTAAAACTGGAAACAGTGGAAACAGGAATTTTGGAAAAGATTGTTCACTACATAAAGGTTGTCCGGCTGCTGCTGAAGAAACAGGTATTTGTCTTTGTAAATGTAAGAAGCTATCTGACGGTCAGACAGGTGGAGCAGTTGATAAAGGAAGCTGCATATCAGGAAGTTCAGATTTTATTGATAGAAAATGTAATGGGAGATTGCGTAAATAGTGAGAGGCGTTGTATTATAGATTCAGATAAATGTGAAATTTAGAGAAGGTTTGAATACCGGAATCTTATGCAGATGATGGCATATCATTTTTGAATTTGAGGTTTGAGAATGATGTAAAGATATATGGTATTCAAACTGGTGTGACGAGAAAGGGCATAGCGAACATGTTTGAGAATGATGTAAAGATATATGGTATTCAAACACACCAGACAACAGCACCGACGCCAGCGGGGTTTGAGAATGATGTAAAGATATATGGTATTCAAACTTCCAGATGAAATCCCCCCGCGCGTGTTGGGTTTGAGAATGATGTAAAGATATATGGTATTCAAACCGGAACCCCAGCGAGAAGCAAGTCGATCAGTTTGAGAATGATGTAAAGATATATGGTATTCAAACTATTGAAAATGTCTAAAACAATTTACAATGGTTTGAGAATGATGTAAAGATATATGGTATTCAAACGTGGAGAATGGTGGATGCAAAGGTCTCATGGTTTGAGAATGATGTAAAGATATATGGTATTCAAACTGTGCTTGCTGTGTGCATAGCCGCCTTTAGTTTGAGAATGATGTAAAGATATATGGTATTCAAACGTTGACTTTTCTTGGGTACGATGGGAACTGTTTGAGAATGATGTAAAGATATATGGTATTCAAACATAACGCAAGCGTTCCGGTTGAGGTCGTGCGTTTGAGAATGATGTAAAGATATATGGTATTCAAACGCTAAGGGCATGAACTTAGAGATGGCGATGGTTTGAGAATGATGTAAAGATATATGGTATTCAAACAACGCACGACCACCGGACACGGAATAATCAGTTTGAGAATGATGTAAAGATATATGGTATTCAAACGCACATCAATCAATTCGTCAAGCACACTAGTTTGAGAATGATGTAAAGATATATGGTATTCAAACCTCTGGTATCGCGTCCCACGTCTTTCCATCGTTTGAGAATGATGTAAAGATATATGGTATTCAAACAATGATCTGCGGCTGATAAACGATCTTCGAGTTTGAGAATGATGTAAAGATATATGGTATTCAAACCGACAGAAGCGGCAAGAACACCGACCACCGGTTTGAGAATGATGTAAAGATATATGGTATTCAAACAAAGGCTATCCACAAATGATATTGTTATCGGTTTGAGAATGATGTAAAGATATATGGTATTCAAACTAAAGATCATGATTTGAACTTGTCAGTTAGTTTGAGAATGATGTAAAGATATATGGTATTCAAACTGGGCGTCTGTACTTTCTGCTATGACGGGTGTTTGAGAATGATGTAAAGATATATGGTATTCAAACGGGAGTAAGTACATCGGGAATATCCAGTGAGTTTGAGAATGATGTAAAGATATATGGTATTCAAACTGTGCGGAAAGGATACGGTAATGTATAACAGTTTGAGAATGATGTAAAGATATATGGTATTCAAACGCAGCTGAATATTTTATTGACCGTCAGACAGTTTGAGAATGATGTAAAGATATATGGTATTCAAACACAGAAAAAGTATGTGTATACTGTGGTCGGTTTGAGAATGATGTAAAGATATATGGTATTCAAACGTTCGGTTTGTGATGCTGGCTGTATCTTGCGTTTGAGAATGATGTAAAGATATATGGTATTCAAACTCATTGAACCCTACTGAAACGTAGGAATCAGTTTGAGAATGATGTAAAGATATATGGTATTCAAACGAATTTGCTTTCAGGCTTTTCCCCGCTTATGTTTGAGAATGATGTAAAGATATATGGTATTCAAACTAACATAACTAACTACAAAACATACATAAGTTTGAGAATGATGTAACACCATATGCCCAAAACGGCATTGTCATTTACGTTGTCAGAAAATGATGAAAAGGGGGGGCCATCATTCATCATATGCACAAATATAAGAAAAATCTCGATCTGCCTACTAAAAAGCAGAGAGGAGCCCCAATTTTTTATATGATAAAAGATCATGTTTGCGTAGCTTGTCAGATCTGTAAAATCCCCCGAAAATCTGTTGAAAATTCCCAAAAAATATTAAGAAATTAACGTTTTTTCTTGAAAAACGCCACTTACATTTTGTGAGATAAAGCGTTAGAATAGCTATGCTATAAGAATACTTTATACATATTTAATAATTTATTAACAGAAAGGGAGTATAGATATGGAATCGTATTCATTTTTACTGTTCTTGGCGATTATTATGATCTCAACCAAGATTCTGGGTTTATTTACCCGTAAGATTCATATGCCGGCGGTTGTCGGTGCATTAGTTGCAGGTGTGATCTTAGGACCGTCCTGTCTGAATTTGATTACATTGACCGGAGATACCGGCGTCTTTCTTGAGCAGATGGCAGAGCTCGGTGTTATCCTCCTGATGTTTAACGCAGGACTGGAGACGGATCTGTCCGAACTTAAGAAAAATGGTGTGGCATCTTTCGTAACAGCATTGATCGGTGTGATTGTTCCGTTGATTGGTGGATTCCTGGGGTATGCATTTTTCTTCCACACAGACTTCAGCGATTACGATGAGGTGTTAAAGGCAGTGTTCGTCGGTGTTGTACTGACAGCAACATCTGTAAGTATCACAGTTGAGACGCTGCGTGAGATGGGCAAGCTGAAAGGAAAAGTCGGAACGACAATCCTTGGCGCAGCTGTTATCGATGATATCATCGGTATTATCGTACTCACAATCGTAACCAGCTTAAAGGATACCAGCGTAAGCCCGATCACAGTTGTGTTAAAGATTGTACTGTATTTCGTATTTATTGCAGTATTGATCTTCGTGCTTACAAAGTTAAAGGTATTTGTGGAAGAGCAGGATGAGAAGAGAAGAACCGCTATCATCTGTGTAGCACTCTGCTTCATTCTTTCCTATATCTCAGAGGAATACTTCGGTATTGCAGATATTACCGGTGCTTACTTCGCAGGACTGATGCTCTGCACGATGAAAGTTGGACCGTATGTTGCAAGAAGATGCGAGATCCCGTCTTACCTGATTTTCTCACCGGTATTCTTTGCCAGTGTAGGTCTTAAGGTAACACTCGGCGGAATGGATGCCAGCATCTGGATCTTCGCAATCATTCTGCTTGTTATCGCCATCTTAAGCAAGGTTGTCGGATGCGGACTGGGTGCAAAGATATGCGGATGTACCGGAAAGGAAGCGTTCCAGGTCGGTATCGGTATGATTTCCCGAGGTGAGGTTGCACTGATTGTGGCGCAGAAGGGATATGCAAGCGGTATGTTAGATGATGTCCTGTTTGCTCCGATCGTTCTCGTTGTTATTGTAACGACGCTGATCACCCCGATTCTCTTAAAGCTTGTCATGAAAGACAATGATTCTGAGAAAGCTGCTGCATAGGGGCATAGAACAGATATTATAAAATCAGGATTTAAGAAGCCGTCACTTTTGTGGCGGTTTCTTTTTTCACTCTATAGGCTATGTGAGTTTATTGCTTCTTTTGCAAAAAACAGTTAGAATAGACACAGAAAAAAGAAATGAGGAGATTGCAATGTTACAGGATCTGCAGGAAATATCAGATGGAAAAATATATGGCTGCAATGATATGGTTCGGGCGGCGTGCGGAGACTGCGCGGGATGCCATGCCTGCTGTGAGGAAATGGGGACATCCATTGTGCTTGATCCCTGTGATATATGGCGTCTGACGACCGTGACCGGGAAAAATTTTGAGCAGCTGCTTGCCGATACGATAGAGCTGCAGGTAGTGGACGGCGTGATTCTTCCGAACCTGAGGATGGACGGAGAAAAAGAGCAGTGTGTGTTCTTGAATGAACAGGGAAGATGCAGGATCCACGCAATGCGTCCCGGGTTGTGTCGGGTATTTCCGCTTGGCAGAATCTATGAGGAAGACAGAATCCGCTATTTTCTGCAGATGGATGCCTGTCAGAAGCCCGGGCGCAGCAAAGTGAAGGTTGGAAAATGGCTCGATACTCCACAGATGGAACGATACGAACGGTTTCTGCTGGACTGGCATGCCATACGGAAACAGTTGGAGAAGCAGATGAAAGACGGAATTGGTGAACAGGAGGCAAAGACGATCAACATGTTTTTGTTAAATCTGTTTTTTATAAAACCATATGAACCGGAGCAGGACTTCTATGAACAGTATGAGGAGAGAAGAGCGATGGCCGGTCAGGCAGGGTTAAAATAAACTGCGGATAATGTATGGCAGGAGATGGAAGTATGATAATCGACAGAGGATTGGATCAGAAAGGGACAGATGAGAATATTGGAACCAGCCGCGTTAATCTCACGCAGCGTTATGTGGAATCCGTCAAATACAACGGTCTGGGGGATTTTACCGAAGAATTGCGTGAGGAAGCAGACTACCGGAAGCGCATTGAAAAGATTTTCTCGGAAATTCATATGACCGGGGAGACGTATGCGGATCTACAGCCAGAGGCATTGATGGAAGCCTACTGGCAGGGGGAGGAAATGATATCGCGTTACTACTGGGCAAAGAGGCGGGACACGGACGACATTATCTGGGTGCGTGTGGACGTGAGGATTGTACCGCAGCTGGATACGGGAGATTTGTTTGCCTTTTACAATAACTGGGATGTCACGCATGAGAAAAACCGTGACCGTATGATGCAGCTGATCATTGAGTTCGACTATGATTATGTGGAATACATCTGTCTGCAGAATGGTCATTTCGAGATTATGGCGCAGGAAAAAAGTTCCATGTGTCCGAGCGCCAGAGGAACAGACTACGATGCGGATATCCGTGATTATCTTACAAGAGTCGCAGTGACGGATCAGCTGGAAGCACACATCCGGGCAATGCAGACAGAGGAAATCCGTCGTAACCTTGAGGCAGAGCCACTTTACATACAGGAAATTGATGTGAGAGAGTCTGATGGCTCAGTGCGGCGTAAAATGATCCGTTATACCTATATGGATAAGCAGATGGGGACGGTATTCAAAAGCTGTGTGGACATCGAAGACATCGTAACGGAGGAGAAGAAGAAGCAGGAACGTCTGGAGCGGGCAATTGAAGAAACGGAGCGGGCGAATTGCGCCAAGAGTGAATTCCTGGCCCATATGAGTCATGACATCCGGACGCCTATGAATGCGATTATCGGCATGACATCCGTTGCAAGGCAGGAATGTCAGGATGAGACGATCTGCGGATATCTGGATAAGATTAAATCCTCAAGTGAGTTTCTGCTCGGGCTGATCAATGATATGCTGGATATTTCACGCATAGAGAGCGGCAATCTGAACCTGAAGTCGGAGCAGATGAGCAGAAAGACGTTTGGAACGGCAATCAATACCACGATCGGCCCGCTGATGGAGCAGAAAAACATTACGTTCCAGTGTGATCTGCAGCATATGGAAGAAATGATATACACTGATGCGGTGCGGTTCAAGCAGATTTTCTTCAATCTGCTGTCCAATGCAGCAAAATACACGCCAGAGGGCGGAAATGTGTGGCTTCTGACCGAAAGGCTACGCACGGAAGGAAACGTTGAATGGGTGCGTTTTACGGTGCGGGATAGTGGAATCGGTATGAGTGAGGAATTCCTGGAGCATGCGTTTGAACCGTTTTCACAGGAGGGTAACCGCACGCTTGCCCTGCAATGGCAGGGAACCGGTCTTGGACTTGCGATCGTAAAGAAACTGGTGGTCATGATGCACGGCACGATTGAAATTCACAGTAAATTAGGAGAGGGTACCGGGGTAATCCTCGATCTGCCGCTTACGATCTCGGGCGTCGATGCTCCGGAAAAAATGCCACAGGCAGTCATGGCAAAACAGAACCTGGAAGGCAGACGGGTGCTTCTGGCAGAGGACAATGAGATCAATACTTTTGTGGCCAGACGTATTCTGGAATCAAAGGGAATTATTGTGGAACATGCGGAAAATGGAAAAAGAGCGGTGGAAATGGTGGAGCAGAATCCGGAGGGATATTTTGACGCAATCGTGATGGATATCCGGATGCCGGTGATGAGCGGACTGGAGGCAGCCAGACAGATCCGGGCAATGAGCCGGACGGATGCACAGACTGTGCCCATAATTGCCATGACGGCCAATGCCTATGAGGAAGATGTCAGCCAGTCGTTGGCGGCCGGGATGAACGCTCATCTTGCAAAGCCGATCGAACCGCAGGTGATTCTGGATACACTTGCGGGGTATATAGGCAGTAAGAACTAGAAAGTTGCACTGTAAATAGAAAAAGAAAGGCATGCATTTCGTCGGAATGTCGATGTAAAAGTTGTGATACTGTTGCTATAATAAGTTCCGATGAGAGGAGACGGCAGGATGAAGCATTTGAGACAATTTTTGATTATTTTACTTTTTTCATTTCTTGGAGAAGGATTAAAGGCATTGCTTCCACTTCCGGTACCGGCAAGCATCTATGGACTGGTATTGTTGTTTGCGGCACTGGAGCTTGGAATAATAAAACTCTCTGCAGTGGAAGATGCAGGGAAATTTTTGATAGAGATCATGCCGGTGATGTTTATTCCGGCGGGGGCGGGGCTGGTCGAGTCCTGGAGCGCTTTAAGGCCGATCTGTGTGCAGGTGGTTGTGATCATGTTTGTATCCACGATTGTGGTTATGGTGATTTCGGGAAGAGTGACACAGTTTGTAATTCGCAGAAACAGAAAGGCATAAGGGAATGAAGGAATTTTTAAATCAGTCTGTATTTTTCGGTGTGGCAATCAGCGTATTGACCTATGAACTGGGAGTATTTTTGAAAAAGAAGCTGAAGTGGCCGATATGTAATCCACTTTTAATTTCGATCGTCGCGGTGATCGTTTTTCTGGTCGCGTTTGATATTCCTTACGAGAGTTATAACGCGGGAGCAAAATATCTGAGCTATCTTCTGACACCGGCAACGGTCTGTCTGGCGATCCCGCTCTACGAGCAGGTGGAGCTTTTGAAAAAACATTCCAAGGCAATCGTGCTTGGATTGATCTCCGGTGTGATTACGAGTCTTGTGTGTGTGCTTGTACTGGCACTGTTGTTTCATTTTGATCATGCGCAGTATGTGACGCTTCTGCCGAAATCCATCACGACCGCGATCGGCATGGGAATATCGGAGGAGCTTGGCGGTTATGTGACCATCACGGTTGCTGTGATTATTATTACCGGAGTGATTGGCAATATGCTGGCGGAGACGGTCTGCCGTATATTTAAGATTGAGGAGCCAGTGGCAAAGGGAATTGCAATCGGAGCGTCATCCCATGCGGTTGGTACAGTCAAGGCGATGGAGATAGGAGAGATCGAAGGTGCGATGAGCAGTCTTGCCATTGCGGTTGCGGGACTTCTGACAGTTGTGCTGGCACCGGTATTTGCAGGAATTATGTAGCATGCGGTCTGCCTGCCCTATATGCAGATCATTATGCACCAGGATCTTATATCTGACATAAGATAAAGAGAGAAAACAAAGAAGTGGAATCTTTATGTATTGTCAGAATAGAATGGTACACACCGTGCAGGAGGGGGATTCACTGTATCGCCTTGCGAGACAGTACCACACAACCGTCACGGAACTGATACTCGGAAATCCGGGGGTAAACCCCTACAACCTGCAGGTAGGAATGAAGCTCTATGTCTGCCCGGGGGAAAGCTACGTACCGCCCCAGGGAGGCAGCGCAAACACCGGGAACACGGGAAACAGCGGAAGCACCGGGAACACCGGTAATGCTGGAAATGGTGGAAATACCAGTAATGCCGGCGTGGGCGGAAACATCGGTATCGGAGTGGTGATTCCGGGTGGACAGCGCCCGGGCGGAAATCAGACAGCGGGAGAGATGCAGAATTCAGTGAATCAGCTGTTTGAGACAATGCGTCTGGCGTGGCTGGAACTGATCTACTGGACACGGATGTATATGATGAGTGTGGATTCCGGGGCAGATGCAAAAGAGCAGTATGCAGTGGAGGGACGCCTGTTGGAAACTGCAGATGCAATCACGGATGTTTTTGCAGAGCGCCTGCCGGTAGCTGTCACAAGACAGCTGCGCAATCTGCTCGTGGAACATGTGGAGATGACGGGGCAGATCATCCGCACGTTAAAATCCGGGGATAAGGAGAATTATGAACAGCAGATCCGGGAGTGGTATGCTAATGCGAATCAGATCGCAACACTTCTCGCTGACCAGAATCCCTACTTTGCAGGAAAAGAGACGAGGAATCTTCTGTTGAATTATCTGGATATGACGCGTGAGATTATAGAACATCAGATGAACGGTGAGTATGACCAGAGCATTGATACCTTCCGGGATTTAAGTGATCTGGTGCTGGAACTCGCTGATTATCTCGCAAGAGGACTTCTGGCGCGCTGATGTGCTTTGCAAACGGGCGGTGCCTCTTGTGCATCGCCTTTCTGGTACTATTTGCGGCGCTGCTGATCCTGGCAGTAGTGCACAGAGTGCGGGCGAAGAAAAAAGTTCTTGCATTGACTCCCGGGGAACGGGTGCGGCTGCTCAATGAACTGGCGGAACCCTTTGGATTTGCTTATCTGCCGTCGGAAGATATTTTTACCTCAAGGCTGGATGCCTGGCAGCGTGACAAGGGATATGAGGCGAAATATGATACCATGACGGTGGGTGCCGGGATGGTGATTGACGCATTTCCCGTGTACTTTAATTATGAGGGAAGAACCTGGCTGGTGGAATTCTGGAAGGGACAGTACGGGATCAACACCGGCGGAGAGGTCGGAATTTACCATGCGAAGGGCGTGATTCCGCCGCACGCCTATCACACGGCGCATTTTGAAGCGGTATCGGATGCAGAACTCCCGAGAATCTGCAGCTGTCTGGATACGGCAGAGGAAACGTTTTATGAAATCTGTGCCAGACACTGGTGGCTCACCGGCTTTCGGATGGGCGTGTATACAAAACCGTCGCGCCTCAGACTTGCCACGACGCTGATTTTCCCAGAGCAGGAGATGGCGCTGGCGTTCTGGGAAGGTCTCCACAAAACCGGAAAACCGCGCAGCCTTTTTCGCATCTGCGGAAGAGAAGTCAGTGTGCGGATGAATTTTTCGGAGGAACACGGATTGATTCCGGGAATCTGCAGAAGCGTGGTGCTTCTCTGGAACAGGCTGCTGTGCAGAGGATTTAGGATCGTGACATACCCGTGGAAACGGACGGCGGACAGAATGGTATTTCTATATTATCTGCTTCCGGGATGGTTTCGGAAGATTCTGGTGCTTTCGGGCGGGCGATGCAAACCGCGCTGCAGGACCAGGAAACCGCACAGATCATGTCGGGGCAGGTGAAAACATGGGATGTTATCGAAGGATTGACAGGGCATTGGAACATGCCCTGCACCTTCCGCTTGGCACGGGCAGCCGCTATGTGGTGATCAGTGACTGCCACAGAGGGGAAGGGACAACAAATGACAATTTCCTGAAAAACGCGTACCTGTACGAGGCGGCGATGGAACATTATATAAAGAGAGGATTCTTCTATCTGGAACTGGGGGACGGGGAGGAACTCTGGGAAAACCGCTGCATGGACCGGATTGTGCACTATCACGAGACCGTGTATGAGATGTTTGCTTGTCTGCAAAGCCGGAATGCGCTGTGCCGCATCTATGGAAACCACAATATGGAGCTGAGAAAAATCCTGCCGGAGGCGATTATATTAGATAATTGCGAGGGCGGAAGGGATGTCTGCATGATTCACGGGCATCAGGCGGATTTTTTTAATTCTGTGTGCTGGAGGCTCTCCAGAGCTCTGGTGCGCTACGTGTGGAAACCGTTGGAGCGCTCCGGCGTGAATGATCCCACGAGTGCGGCGCGCAATTATAAAAAGGCGGTCCGGTATGAACAGTGCCTGGCGGGCTGGACCAGACTTCACGACCGTTATCTGATTACCGGCCATTCACACAGACCGAGACTGCCGGAAAACGGGGAGCTGTATCTGAATGCGGGAAGCTGTGTGCATCCCGGGTGCATCACTGCCATCGAACTGGAACAGATGCAGATGACGCTTGTGAAATGGAAGGTGGCGACGCGCCCGGACATGACCATGTATGTGGTACGTGAGAAGCTTGCCGGACCGGCTGCCATTTTGTAGGAAAAACGCGATTTTTCAAAAAAATCATTTGACGGAACCGCCATTTATGATAATATATATATCGTTATATTAAATCGTTAAAGCGAGGACGGAAGCGTCCCTGACGATAGCTGGTAATTGGAGGAACAGAAAAATGATTAAAGTTGTGAAGTTTGGCGGCAGCTCTCTGGCAAGTGCGGAACAGTTTGCAAAAGTGGGGAAGATCATTCAGGCGGACAAGGAAAGACGTTATGTAGTGCCGAGTGCCCCGGGAAAACGCAATGCCAAGGACACCAAGGTCACAGATATGTTATATGCCTGTTATGCGCTGGTGGAGGCGGAGGAGGATTTCCGCGTGCCGCTGATGAAGATCAAGGACCGCTATGACACAATTATCAATGGACTGAATCTGAAGCTGTCACTGGAGGAAGAATTCAAAAAGATCAGTGAGAACTTTAAAAATAAAGCGGGGGTTGACTATGCGGCGTCCCGCGGCGAATATCTGAACGGTATCATTATGGCGAATTACCTTGGCTACGAGTTTGTGGATGCGGCAGAGGTGATTTTCTTCGAGGAGGACGGAACTTTTGACGCGGAGAAGACCAACAAGGTGCTGGCAAAGCGTCTGGAGAAATGCGAGCGTGCGGTAATTCCGGGATTCTACGGGGCACTGCCGGACGGAACGATCAAGACCTTTTCCAGAGGCGGTTCCGACATCACGGGATCCATCGTGGCGCGTGCGGTACATGCCACCTGCTATGAGAACTGGACGGATGTGTCGGGCTTTCTCATTGCAGATCCGCGCATCATTAAGGATCCGCAGCCGATCAAGACGATCACATACCGTGAGCTGCGCGAGCTTTCCTATATGGGCGCCAGCGTGCTTCATGAGGACGCAGTGTTCCCGGTGAGAAAAGCAGGAATTCCGATCAACATCCGCAATACCAACGCGCCGGATGACGAGGGAACCTGGATCGTGGAGAGCACCTGTCATCAGTCAAAATACACCATTACCGGTATTGCCGGCAAAAAAGGTTTTGTTTCCGTCAATATTGATAAGGATATGATGAATTCCGAGGTTGGATTCGGGAGAAAAGTATTGTCCGCGTTTGAGGAGAATAATATCTCATTCGAGCATATGCCGTCCGGCATCGACACGATGACAATCTTCGTTCACCAGCCGGAATTCGAGGGCAAGGAGCAGGCAGTGATCTCAGCAATTCACCGTCTGGCAAAGCCGGACAGTATCGAGCTGGAGGGTGATCTGGCGCTGATCGCGGTTGTGGGACGCGGCATGAAGTCGACCAGAGGAACGGCAGGCCGTATCTTCTCAGCACTGGCACATGCAAACATCAACGTCAAGATGATCGATCAGGGATCTTCTGAGCTTAACATTATTATCGGTGTGAGCAATGCGGATTTTGAACCGGCAATCCGTGCGATCTATGACATTTTCGTGGAGACCCAGCTCTAAGATTAAGATATGAAGAACGACAAGCACGAGCAAAATGAATTACAGCGTATGATGGAAGGCAGGGCTGCCCGCATGATTGCGGCTGCAGTCACTGTCTTTTTGTGCGTACTGACATTGTTTGAATTTGTTGCGCTCAAGATGGAGTGGAATGTGCCTGCACTGGCGGTGCTAAGCGGCGACAACGGACTGTGGACCAGGGAGTACCAGCGGGAAGAACTGGTGATGGACGGCAGCACGGAAAACATTCTGCTCGCAGACGATGGAGAGACACCGCTCACAGGAAGTGGTGGGAATGCCAAAACGAATGTGGGGGAAAACGGAAGCGGCGGGACGGCGCAGACCGGTGCGAACACAGAGAACGGGGAAGATTTGCTGGTGGAAGGGACAGAAGCAGTGCGGCAGGAAGAGACTGAGACGCCGGATGTAAGCGGAACCGGAAAAGCGGAAGCGGATGTTAAGGAGACGCAGACACCGGAATTTTCGTATTATATCCGCATCAATCGCAAGCAGAACTGCGTCACGATCTACACCCAGGATGAGGAGGGGGAGTATACGGTACCCTATAAGGCAATGGTATGCTCGACCGGACTTTACAACGCAACGCCGCGCGGAACTTACCAGATTTCCACCAAGTATCTGTGGCGGGAACTCTATGGCGGTGTGTATGGGCAGTACGCGACGCGGATTCACGGGGGAATCCTGTTCCATTCTGTGCCCTATTACAAGCGCGCAAAGGATACACTCTGTACGGACAAGTATAACAAGCTGGGACAGCAGGCGTCGATGGGCTGCGTAAGACTGACGGTGGAGGATGCAAAATGGATTGCGGAGAACTGCCCGGAAGGCACTACGGTTGAAATATACGACGGGGAAGACCCGGGGCCGCTCGGGAAACCGGAGGCACAAAAACTGGATAAATCAGATCCGGACTGCCACTGGGATCCGACTGATCCGGATGAGGAAAATCCCTGGCAGCAGACGGAGACGTCCGTGACGGAGAGCGAGCAGGAAAAACAGATAAAATAGAAAAAATAGAACGACGAAGGCGACATCCTATTCATTTGAATCGATGTCGCCTTCTAAACTATCTCGTCCATGGGACTGTACCTCTCTTTTCTTTTTTTTGCTCTCTCTTTCGGACTTCTTCGTTTCCTTCGTACCTTTGTATCACTCTTCTTATGACGGTGGATATCGCATCATATCTGATTAACTCATCTGATACTGATTCCTCTTTCCATGATTTGGATTGTCACGTGTGTTTTTCGGGAGTTAGAAAAAAACGAATGCAATTACGTTTTCGGTGGTCTGTACCTCTCTTTCCTTAATATCGTTTTGAGTAAATCGTTACGTTTCTGGTGGCTTGTACCTTCCTTTCCTTCGATTTCGTTTTCCTTTCTTTTTGTTGTCTTTATTCTATCTGATATATGAGAAAAAGTCAAGCATAAAATGAGAAAATTATAATAAAAAATATTTAAAAACAATAAACAAAGAATAAACACAAAAATATTCTGAAAATATAGATGCAATAGATATAATATATATTTTTCGTAAAATACATGTAAATGCTTCGCTGTGGCAGAAGAGTGCGCGTTTCATATAATAAAGAGAAGGGAGCGTAATTCTATGAATAGACAGACCATACTTCTCATCAGTGACATGCGTCAGGTCTATCTGGCGGAGATTATGACCAAAAGAGGACTCAACGTACGCTGCCTGGATATCAGAAACAGCGGGACGGTAAAAGAACAGCTCGAGAAGTTGAAAAGTTTTCTGGCGGAGGCGGATATGCTGATCCTCCCGATTCCGGTGACAAAGATACCGGAACAGAAAATGCTGAACGATATATTGAATAAAAACCTGACGAACGATACGCTGGTGCTTGGAGGCTGCTTCTCCACAGAACAGCAGGAACTTTTGGAGCGCAGGGACATTCACTATCTGGATTTTATGAAAGATGAGATTGTGACGGAAGAAAATGCTGTGGCGACGGCGGAGGGCGTGATCGCGGAGCTTGTGAACCACAGCCCTTATAACATCGAGGAGGCGAAAATTATCGTCACCGGTTACGGCTGCTGCGGCAGAGCGGTGGCTGCGAGGTTGAAAGCGCTTGGCGCGCGCGTGACGGTGCTGGCAAGAAGACGGGAAGTGCGCAAATTTGCCAAAAAGGATGGATTTTATGCCGCGGATTTTGCGTTTGGACCGGAGGAAGCGATGGGGGCGGCAATGCTGGTCAACACGGTTCCGGCACCTGTGGTTACAGGTGCGATCATCCGCGAACTGCCGCGGGATGCATATATTTTAGACATCGCGTCCAAACCGGGCGGTACGGATTTTGCCTGCGCCAGAGAGTGCGGCATCCGTGCGGATCTGGCACTTGGACTTCCGGGAAAATATGCGCCGAAGGAGAGCGCCTATATTCTGGACCGGGCGGTGGAGAGATTCGTGCGAAAGGAGCATGAAATGTGATGGATTTTTCCAATTATAATATCGGGCTTGGAATTACCGGTTCGTTTTGTACGTTTGCGAAAGCAAGAAAAGAAATACAGCGCCTGTGCGATATGGGCGCCAATGTGGTGCCGGTTTTTTCATTTAATGCGCAGACGTGTGACACGCGGTTCGGAAGTGCGAAAGATTATGTGGACGGTATCTGCGAGATTACCGGAAATGAGGGCATCCGTACCATCTGTGCGGCGGAGCCGATCGGACCGAATAATTTTCTGGACATCATGGTCATTGCGCCCTGCACCGGAAATACGGCGGCAAAGCTCTGCAACGGAATCACGGATACGCCGGTGCTGATGGCGACCAAGGCGCATATGCGCAACGGCAAACCGCTCGTGATTGCGATCTCGACGAACGATGCGCTCGGCGCCAGCTTTAAGAATATCGGAATGCTCATGAATATGAAAAATATTTATTTCGTTCCGTTTGGGCAGGACAACTGCAAGAGCAAGCCGAACTCCATGATCGCAAAAATGGAGCTCCTGCCGGACACAATCGAGGCGGCGCTCGCTGGCAAGCAGATCCAGCCGATTCTGCAGACCCCGACGTAACGCAGATCTGACGGAGCCGGGCGGAGGCAGAGACGAAAAATGCCGGCGACGTTTTATTATGCAGAAAATCAGAGCATCTTATTGTTCCGGCTGCTTCTGGCAGGGGCGGATTTTGCGATTAGAAATGCCGCCTCCGTTACAGCCGGAACATTGAACGCTCGGTTTCTACTCCTGCAACTTAGTCCACAAAAATCAATACGCCTGTCCCGGGACAGGCGCGTTTTGCGTTTACAGGTGTTTCCTTACGCCTGCTTGGATGCCTCGTAGGCTTCGCGACAGGCCTTAGCCAGCTGATCGCCGCAGGAAGTCGGGCGTCCGTTGCAGGAGATGCCGCCGATTTTCTCCTCAACCTGCTCAACGGTAAGACCCTCGACGAGCTTCGGAATCGCCTGAAGATTGCCGTTGCAGCCGCCGGTGAACTTTACATTATGCACGATGTTGCCCTCTAATTCAAGATCAATCTGTGTGGAGCAGGTGCCCTTGGTCTTATATGTGTATGTCATTTTGAAATCCTCCTTTATTGAAAAAATAGATCGTTCAGATCACTTTTGAGTATAACATGGAACCGGAAGTGTGCAAGAAAAATTTGCAGTAAAGCGGCAGTTAATAAAAAATTTACAATTCTTTTACGCCTGTTTTTATTGTGGTGGTGCTGGAAAAGTGTTACAATAACAATATTGTGCGGGGTCATACCCTCTTGCAGGAGCCCCGCAGGAGAATGGATTTTGACACAGTTTTGTGTCAAAACAGGAGTAGGAGCTTTTTATGAGTGCAATAACGAAGATCTTCGGAACCCACAGCGAGCGTGAGTTAAAGCGGATTTACCCGCTTGTCGACAAGGTGGAATCTTACCGCGAGGCGATGGGAGCACTTTCCGATGAAGAATTAAAGAACAAGACGAAGGAATATAAGGAGAGACTGGAGAACGGTGAGACGCTGGACGATCTTCTCCCGGAGGCATATGCGACGGTGCGTGAGGCGGCGAAGCGTGTGCTCGGCATGGAGCATTACCGTGTGCAGATTATCGGTGGTATCATTCTCCACCAGGGACGTATCGCAGAGATGAAGACCGGTGAAGGTAAGACTCTGGTATCGACACTGCCGGCATACTTAAATGCGCTTGAGGGCAAGGGCGTGTGCATCGTCACAGTCAATGACTATCTGGCAAAGCGTGACTCTGAGTGGATGGGACAGGTTCATGAATTCCTGGGACTGAAAGTCGGCGTGGTTTTGAACGAGATGACGAACGATGAGCGCCGGGATGCCTATAACTGTGACATTACCTACGTGACAAACAATGAGCTTGGTTTTGATTATCTGCGTGACAACATGGTAATCTATAAGGAGCAGCTGGTGCAGCGAGGACTGCATTTTGCCATCATCGACGAGGTCGACTCGGTATTGATCGATGAGGCGCGTACACCGCTCATCATTTCCGGACAGAGCGGCAAATCCACCAGACTGTATGAAGCATGCGATATTCTGGCGTGCCAGATGAAGCGCGGTGAGGACATGCCGGAGTATTCCAAGATGGATGCCATCATGGGCGTGGAGCAGGAGGAGACCGGAGACTTCATCGTAAACGAGAAGGATAAGGTGGTCAGCCTGACACAGGATGGTGTGAAGAAGGTTGAGCAGTTCTTCAAGATAGAGAACCTGGCTGATCCGGAGAATCTGGAGATTCAGCATAACATTATTCTGGCGCTGCGCGCACACAACCTGATGTTCCGCGACCAGGATTACGTGGTGAAGGACGACCAGGTTATGATCGTCGATGAGTTTACCGGACGTATCATGCCGGGACGCCGTTATTCAGACGGACTTCATCAGGCGATTGAGGCGAAGGAGCATGTGAAGGTCAAGAGAGAGAGCAAGACTCTGGCAACGATCACATTCCAGAACTTCTTTAACAAGTTTGAGAAGAAAGCAGGTATGACCGGTACCGCATTGACGGAGGAGAAGGAGTTCCGCGACATCTACGGCATGGACGTCGTCGAGATCCCGACCAACCGCCCGATCGCCCGTATCGATCATCATGATGTTGTATACAAGACAAAGAATGAAAAATACAAGGCGGTTGTGGAGGAAGTGGTAAAATCCCATGAAAAGGGACAGCCGGTACTTGTCGGTACCATCAATATCGATACTTCCGAGCTGATCAGCGGCATGCTGAAGCGCGAGGGAATTCCGCATACGGTATTGAACGCAAAGTTCCATGAAAAAGAGGCTGAGATTGTAGCCGGTGCCGGACAGCATGGAGCGGTGACGATCGCGACCAACATGGCAGGACGTGGTACCGATATTAAGCTGGATGATGAGTCGAAGGCTGCAGGCGGTTTGAAGATCATCGGTACAGAGCGTCATGAATCCAGACGTATTGATAACCAGCTGCGCGGTCGTTCCGGACGTCAGGGAGATCCGGGTGAGTCCCAGTTCTTCATTTCTCTGGAAGACGATCTGATGCGTCTGTTCGGTTCTGAGAAGCTGATGGACATTTTCAATGCACTCGGTGTTCCGGAAGGTGAGCAGATCCAGCATAAGATGCTGACATCTGCGATTGAGAAAGCGCAGAAGAAGATCGAGGGCAACAACTTCGGTATCAGAAAGAATCTTCTTGAGTATGATCAGGTTATGAACGATCAGAGAGAGATTATCTACAAGGAGCGCCGCCGCGTACTGGACGGAGAGAACATGCGCGATGCGATTTTCAAGATGATCACGGATCGTGTGGAAAATTGTGTAGATACCTGTATTTCTTCTGATATTCCGAAGGAAGAGTGGGATCTGAATGAACTGAACCAGCTGATCCTCTCCATGATTCCGATGCAGGCAGTGACGCCGGAGGACGTGGACAGCGTTAAGAATAATAAGGAACTGAAGCATCTGTTAAAGGAGCGTGCAGTGAAGCTGTATGAGGCGAAGGAGACGGAGTTCCCTGAGCCGGAGCAGTTCCGTGAGCTTGAGCGCGTCGTTCTCCTGAAGGTGATCGACCGCAAGTGGATGGATCACATCGATGATATGGATCAGCTTCGTCAGGGTATCGGACTGCAGTCCTACGGACAGAGAGATCCGCTTGTCGAGTACAAGATGGCAGGTTTTGATATGTTCGACGAGATGACGGCGAGCATTCAGGAGGATACGATACGGCTGCTGTATCATGTGAAGATCGAGCAGAAGGTTGAGCGTGAGCAGGTAGCGAAAGTGACCGGAACGAACAAGGATGAGTCTGCGACGAACACGCCGAAGAAGCGTGCTGCGGCAAAGGTATATCCGAACGATCCGTGTCCGTGTGGAAGCGGCAAGAAGTATAAACAGTGCTGTGGCAGAAACGTAGCGCAGTAAGAGTGCCGCAAACGGCAGAGGAGAGAGCATTTCAGGCAGATAATTTTTGCCGGGAATGCTCTTTTTGCATATTTTCATCTGTATGCAGAAAAATACATACAGAGTGCATTTTTGGGTGGCAATTTCCAGAAATCTGATTTATAATTCATACCAAACAGGTAGAATATGAGACGGCAGACTGCCGGACAGAAGGAGGAACACTATGTACAACGTAAGAAAAGTGACTGAGGATATTGTTTGGGTTGGAGCCAGTGACAGAAGACTGGCGCTGTTTGAAAATATATTTCCAATTCCGCGCGGGGTATCCTACAACTCTTATGTATTATTGGATGAGAAGACGGTACTTTTGGATACAGTCGATGCGTCCGTGGCGGGACAGTTTTTTGAAAATCTGGAGCATGTGCTCGACGGACGGAAACTGGATTATCTGATTGTCAATCACATGGAACCGGATCACTGTGCGATGATCGGGGATCTGGTGCGCCGTTACCCGGAAGTGCAGGTGGTCGGAAACACCAAGACATTTGGAATGATAAAACAGTTCTTCGGAACGGATTTCGCGGAGAGAGCCGTGACGGTGAAAGAGGGAGATACGCTTGCAACCGGTGCGCATACATTGCACTTTGTGATGGCGCCGATGGTACACTGGCCGGAGGTAATGGTAACCTATGATGAGAAGGACAAGGTGCTTTTTGCTGCGGACGGATTCGGAACGTTTGGCGCATTGAACGGCAATATTTTTGCGGATGAAGTCGATTTTGACCGCGACTGGCTGGATGATGCCAGAAGATATTACACGAACATTGTCGGAAAGTACGGTGCATCGGTGCAGGCATTGTTAAAGAAAGCCTCCGGGCTGGAGATCGCAGTGATCTGCCCGCTCCACGGACCCATCTGGCGGGAGAATCTGGGCTATATTCTGGAAAAATATCAGAAGTGGAGTACCTATGAAGCGGAGGATCAAGCGGTTGTGATCCTGTATGCAACGATGTACGGTAACACGGCATCGGCGGCGGATGCGCTTGCAGGCAGACTTGCGGCAAAGGGCGTGAAAAAGATTGCCGTTTATGATGTCTCGAACACTCATGTGTCGGAGCTCATCAGTGAGATCTTCAGCGCAAGCCATGTGGTGTTTGCGGCGCCGACTTACAACGGAGGCATCTATCCGGTGATGGAGAACCTGCTCGCCGACATGAAAGCGCTTGCCGTACAGAACAAGACCGTAGCACTGATGGAGAACGGCACCTGGGCACCGACGACGGCAAAGCAGATGAGAGAAAAACTGGCGGAACTGAAAAATGTGACGATTCTGGATACGCAGATCACCATAAAATCGGCGATGGCACCGGAGCAGGAAGGACAGCTTGAGGCACTTGCGGATGCGATCGTAGCGAGCATGGACAAGCAGTAATTGTGTTACTGACTTTATCATTGCGTTTTGTGGGAAGCAAAGACTTTCTCATATAAATAACGGATAACAAAAGAAGAAATAGCGCGATCGTTTCAGGATCGCCGGTTGGGAAAAAGGCACCTGTTTGCTTGTACAAAGTGATATGTACGAAGTGGATGGGTGTCTTTTCCTGCTTTATAAGAAAATGCATTCTGTGGAGAGAACTCTTTTTATAACAAAAGCGAACATTTGTTTGCAATTAAAAAAAGATGTGATATAATGTGCATATGCAATGAGCAGTGCCAGACGTGACGGCTGCGATATATGTCTGCTTGCAGGCTATATATCGCAGATGTTGCGGATGATAGGGCGAATGCCCGTCAGTCCGGAAAATCTATGATTTTTCGGACGAGCACTGCGGGTATGAACAGAGATGGCTGCGCATGCTTGCATGCGGCAGACGGATATGCGCCATGTGAACGCGCCTCGCACGGACTTTTGCCGGAGCGTAATATGAACGTAATATTTTTGAGGGGCTTATCACTGGGATAGAGGAACTTTGAAATGTGGACAATACAACGAATGGACGAAATGGATGATGGAGATGAGGAACGCTTGCCGGGCGAGCCGATGATGACAGCGGTTACGTTGGAAAGTGATCTGGGAGAAATACTTCAATTTCAAATGCCTCACAACTGGTTGCTTATGCAGGGATTACAAGAAGGAGAAGAGTGGCCTGAGGACATCGAGGAGGAGGATTCAGAAGCGTTAAAAGCGCGGGAACAGGCAGCGTGGATGGAAAATTATTATCATGCGTTGCAGGAACTTGAGGGGGAAGAAGAGCAATGTAAGCGTGGGGCAGAGGGATAAATCGGAATTGACCGAGCTCTTTAGAGCGAGGGATGCTTCTTGTCCGAAGGGCAAGAAGATGGAGCATAGAAAGAGTTTAACAAAATCGGGAGTTGTGGAGGTAGAAAAACATGTATAGAATATATAGTGCACTTATCGAAATTGTTGCGGCAACTGTTTTTATAATTCCTATTTGGTGCATATATAACAAGTTATGTTTTCATAGCTGGAAACGAACTATTATTTATATGGTATTTGGGTTTTATTTTACTGCAGTCTTAGCACTTGTAGGCTTCCCTAATATAGCATCTCTGAAAATTGATTTTGCAGTGAACGTTATCCCGTTTTTGGATATGGTTTCGGATTTCATTAATGCTTGTTTGAATATACTTTTATTTGTTCCATTTGGTTTCTTTTTGCCGATATTGTGGGATAAATTTAGAAACATTAAAAATATTACCTTAATGGGATTTATAGTTACAAGTTTAATTGAAATATCACAGATTTTTACTTTTAGAACCAGTGATATAAACGATATTATTACAAATACTGTTGGTACTATAATTGGATATTTTATTGTACATAGGATAACTGATAATTTTACGAAGCGAATCTTTTCAAATTCAAAAATGAGTGACTTTTACATAATATGTGTATCTGTAGCACTTATTATGTTCTTCCCTCAACCATTTATTTCATCATTGTTATGGAAAATGGTGCTGTAAATTCCTGTTTTTGAAATTGAGAAATCGGAATTTGGAGGTACACGATGATAATAAAAATTGTTACAATTTCACTGATGGCAGTGTTCT
>ERZ780202.649-NODE-649-length-23690-cov-2.840279_pt1 | contig 23690 bp, 17 predicted proteins | sample MGYA00510978_ERZ780202 | MGnify/ENA primary metagenome ERZ780202 (study PRJEB29588, sample SAMEA2155689) | human gut metagenome | biome: human gut; feature: human-associated habitat; material: faeces | place: Denmark | collected 2008/2010 ...
GATTTTGCATTGTGGTATGTGATTTGTTTTCGTAGGGGCGACCAATGGTCGCCCGTTTTATTTTCTGTAATTTTTTGTTACAATATGTAAAAAAATATTAAAATTTTGTAAATTATTTTTGTTTAAAATCTATGCAGTCCTATTGACATAATAATTCTTAAATGTTATAATGTACCCAAATAATTAGGCTAATAGGGGTAACTATACCCTATTGGCAAATGCAAGGGCAATTTTGCTTGCCTTGCCGTGCGTTTTTGGTCAGGTAAACAGCGGTATTCCGGCGAACAAAGGAGCACCTGCAATTTTAAGGAGGAAAAGAAAATGAAAAAAAGGCTTCCCAAAAAGATTTTGGCTGCTTTTATCGCTGCAATGATGGTTGTAACGTCTGTTCCGTTTTCTGCTATTACTGCATTTGCAGCTAACGGCTACGTAGATGTTGCCACTGATGCAAAAGTTCAGGCAGTTGAAACTTCTATGAAGAAATTTCAGTCGGAACTTGCCAAGGATAAGTCATATTCTAATGTAGTTCCTGCGTATAAAGCGTATGTTGCCTGCCAGCAGGGTCTTGACGCTTATATCTACGGCGGCGAGAGCAATGCTCTTGACGGCTTGGCAGATAAGCTTGATACTGCAGTTGCAGGTATGACTGAGTTCACAGGCATTAAAGCTAATACAGGCAAGTATCGTCAGGTTCAGGTATATGCAAACGATGATACAGGCTATGATGAGGCAACTTATCTTAAAGACGGTTATCAAAACGTACTTTGGCTTGAAACCGGTATCACTACTGACAATAACGACGGTAAGCAATCGAAAGAAGATTATTCTTCTCTTACGCTTTATTATCCGTCGGCTACATTGCTTTATGACGGCGAAACAACACCTGCTACATCTGTAATGGCTATTGCTTCAGGTGAAGGAAGTTGGACATGGGGTGCATCTGACAGATACATTTCAGCCATCACTCTTGAAAATGCTAAAGACGGTATTAACATCAGCAGAAACTGGCGTGGCGGCAGTTCAAATTTGGACTTCAACTGGTCTTGGTATTGGAACGGTAATAAATATAACCTTTCAAATAATACAACTACTGCCGGCAATGTATATCAAATCCGTAAAGGCGGTACTGTAGCAGTTTATAAAAACTATCAGCAGTATTTCTCAAACTTTATGGAATACACCGGTGATCCGGGCAACAAATATATTGCTTCATTTGTTCCTACTTTCAAGGGCCGTATCGGCAGTAAAAACGAGTTCGCAGCAAATATTAATGACCCTGCTTCACCAACAGTACCGGGTTCAACAACAATTAATGTTGTAAACTATAAAATCGTTAAGGATGCCATTAAGGCTGCCGGCAATAAGATGAAGTCTAAGGACCTTTCAACATATTCAATGGGTGGTCTTTATACTTACTTTGCTGCTATGGATGATGCAACATCATTTGACCCTAACACTTTTTTCACTTCTACTGATAACAGCAAAAACGATACCAGCGGATATATAAAGGCTGCTTCAGGCAAGGTTCAAGCTATAAATGCGGCAAGCATTGATGTAACAAACAATACTAAGGCTAACTACCAAGTACTTCGTGACGCTATGGGCGCTTTGGCAAGGTCAACTTATGCCGAGGGTAATGAAAATAACAAGTATTACACTGCTGAAAGTTGGAAAGCTTTTGAAGATGCTTATGTAGCATCACAGACATTTATGGCAAAAGTAAATGACGATACATTTACAAACGCTGATTCTGTTTATAAGGCAAACGACGAAGCAAAGGTTTTTGCAGACGCTCTTAATGCAGCTTATGCCGGCCTTAAAACTTTTGTTGCCAAGGCAGACACAAGTGCACTTGTTGCTCTTATTCAGCAGTTTGAATCATATAATTCAAACGTATTTACCGCAGAAACTTATAAAACTGCATTAGAAACAGTTAATAAGATTAAGACTGACGTTTGGGGCAGTGTTGAAAACTACGGTGTTCCTACATATGCACCAAATGATGACGAGGCCGGCAGAGCAAAGGTAGCAACTGCAGTTGAAGAATACAATGCCGTATTTGCCGCTCTTCGTATCAGCCCTGACGCTGTTGTTCTTACAGAAAGCGGTTCATATTCTCTTAATCAGGCTATTGACCTTGAAAAGAATATTAAAGACCCTACCGATTATTCTAACTATGCAACATTTGCTACTGCGCTTAACGATGCTAAATTAGCTAAGGATAATCTTGCAACAACACCTATGACCGATTATGATACTCAGTATGACGCATACGTTGCTGCAATTGATACTCTTGTTAAGGCATATAACGGCCTTCAATATTCATTTACTAAGATTCCTGACGGTACCGTATTCGGTAACGGCAAAACAAATGCAATTGAAAGAATGTCAATTCTTGACCAGGGCGGTCAGTATGTTGAAGGTTCATTTACAAATCAGGGTTATATTTTCAGAACAAAGCATACTCCTTTGCAGGTTAAGTTCGGCGATTTTAATGTAACCTTCGGCGTATTAACAAAGCAGTCTGATGCTTTTCAGTTATTAAAGAATAACGCCCTTGATTCGATCACGATTAATGCTACGCAGCCTAAGATTGCTGAAAACGGTTCAAAGACACACCTTACTTCGAATTCGAATTCAACACCTAATGCTCTTTCTGACGAACAGAAAGCAAATTATGCAGGTTGCCTCAGCTATACTAATCAATCTGACGACGGAAAAGATTACACATACTCTGTTTCAAATCTTAGATATACAGGTAAAAATAACTATAATGATTCGCCGCACGTTATTACTCTTAATGACGGCACTGAAGTAACAGATTACAGTCAGGCTATTGCAACTAACCTTGATACTGTTTTGGGAACAACAGACGGCGGTTCTAATAACCCTATTCCGGGTGCTGTATTTGCTCGTTCTAACAACGGCACAAACGGCGGAGTTGGTGAGTCTTACATTACGGGTGACTTTAATTTCACCGCTCCCGCAACCGAGCAGCAGACTCTTACTGCTACTACTTACCCGACATCAACTAAGTATACACTTGGCACAAAGTTTGGTGCAGTTGCTGCTTGGAACTGCCGTAACACACTCAACTACTGCGGTTACAACTGGTACACATCTGAGATGAACAATCAGGTTCTTAACCCTGCTGTTCAGATTGTTGATATTACTCCGCTTGTTGAGCTTGTTGATTTATGTAACACATATTTGCCGAATTCAAATATGTATACCGATGAAAGTTGGGCTGCATTCACAAAAGCACTTGAGCGTGCACAGGCAAATATTGACTATACAAATATTAATACAACTAATTTGCTTAATCAGTTAATGACACAATTAAAGTCTAAGTACACCATGCTTTGGAAAGCAAAAGAAGGACTTGAAGTTAAGACTCTTAATGTTACATTCAACTATAAGGATTCAACAGGCTCTGATGCCACATTGGTATTCCCTGTAACTTACGGCGAGAAGTTATCAGACGCTCAGACTAATGAAATCAACACAAAGATTGTTTCTTATGTTGACAGCAAGAATTACACTCACAAACTTGTAGCTTTCGAGCCTGCATTTAACCCAAATGAAGCAGTTACTGCCGATGTAACTTACACCGCTAAGTATGACGAAGGTACTCCTAACGCAGCAATTTGGACTGAATTTAATTCAGCTAAGGACGCTCTTATTGCTAAGCTTCAAAGTGGTTCTAAGTTCACCGCAACAGCTCTTGAAAGCGTTAAGGCTGCTATTGCAGAACTTTCATATTTCAATTTCACATCAGCACAGCAGGCAGAGATTAAAGCTGACCAGCAGAATTTAATTGATTCTCAGAAGGATACAATGCTTCAGCTTGCAGAAAGTTTGACTGCTATTGAAATTAATGATGATGTAGCAAAGGCTGTTAATGAAGCACAGGCAGCAGCTAACAAAAACGATTACGATATGTATGACAAGCTTGGCGACAACTTCAAAGTTACCAAGGACGTTACATTTGATGTAATCAATGCAGATTTAACAGGCGGCACACAGCTTACTGTTAAAGGCTATTTATATTCAACCCAGACTGAGCTTGATAATGCAATCAAGGCAGCTCTTGAAGGTCTTTCATTAAAGACTTATGATATTTATGTAAACGGTAAAAAACTTGATACAGTTGCTTACGGCACACCTGTCTCTGTAACACCTACAAAGATTATTTCAACAACTGACACAACAAGTAAGGGCGACGGCGCTAACTACAGCTGGACTTACAGCTTCACAGCTCCTTCACGTGACCCTAACTTCGGTACAACCGCTCAGGATAACAGCAAGTATCTCACTGCTGAAAAGTATATGATAACTGCTCCTTCATTCGGCTTTATCGTTAAGGGCGAAACTCACCTTACTGCTACTCAGGTTAACGGCGAAAAGACAGGTTACACAGTAACATTCAAGTCAGGCGTTAACGGCAAGATTATTAATGTACTCAATACTGACGCAAGCGGCAATTTTGAAATGCCAACTGCTCCGAGCGTTCCTTACTACACATTTGAATCTTATTCAAACGGTGTTGCTCCGGGCGCTTCGGCAACAGTAACTAAAGATACAGTTATCACTGTAAACTACACAGCAGACACTAATAATCTTTATACATTCTATGTGTATAATACACCTGCTACTTTCCTTTCTATGGAAGCAGCTGAAGTATGGGATACCAATAATTCACTTAATGTAGAGAAAGCACATGACTCAGTTGCTTATAATGAACTTGTAAGCGTTAGTCTTCCCGGAGCTTATGCAATTGCAAAAGTTGTCTATGATGAAGGAAATACAGATACTTACTTGTTTAATATCTTAGCTTTTGGTGATTCATATAGCTTTTATGCTAATGAATCAATCGGTGATGACACACAATACGCCGGTATCGTCGGTCTTACTGAAGAAGAGTATAAGAAATTGCAAGAACCTGGCAACGATATTGGTCAATTGTTCGGCACTGACGGTCTACGTATCGAAGCAGAACAGGATACACTTACCGGTGAGTATATTACTAAGGACCTTGAATTTGAAGTTTACAACCGTGAAACTCCTGTATTCACAGATGATAATTCTAAGTTCTCACTTATCGGTACATTCATTTGCCCAACAGGCTATGAGATGGTTGAAACAGGCTTCTTAATGACAAAGGGTACTTCAAGCTTAACAATTGAAAATGCTTCTGACAGTTCAAAGGGCGTTTCTAGATTCAAGGCTTCAAAGTACACAGTCGGCAACCAGTTCGTTATCAATATTAAAACACCTTCTACTGAGCAGAACTTCAAGTATGTTGCTTATGCTAAGTATAAGGATAAGAGCGGAAAGATAGTAACCAAGTATGGTAAAACTATTTCTGCAACAACAGCAAATTCATAAGAAGGGAGTTAGATAGTTATGAAAAAGTTTTATGAAGAACCAGAGATTCAAATTCGTAATTATGTTCTCCCTACAAGAGATGTAGTTATGACATCTGATCCAAACGTTGAGAATCCTGACAAGGGTCCGGACCTTGGCGACGGTGACGATTATGATTTCTTTAAATAATCAATAACTGATTTAGGGCCGTGGCGGTAACGTCACGGCCCTTTTTATATTTTTAAGCAATTAAATATATTATTATAAACTGTAGGGGCGAACATTGTTCGCCTTATTTTTATGCAACAAAATATTACAAATTTATAAAATATAGAAAAAAACCTAATTCTTATTTGACATATTATAAGTTATATATTATTATTAAAGTAATTAACTATGTCTGGAAGTGGGCTTATGAATATTCTTGTTTGCGGTCTTGGTCTTATAGGTGCGAGCCTTGCAAAAACATTAAAGAAAAATACAAAGCACCATATTATGGGTTGGAACAGAACGGACTCTGTTTCAAAGCGTGCATTAAGTGACGGTGTAATAGATGAAATCGGTCAGCTTGAGGATTTAATGCCAAAAGCAGATGTCACGATTGTAAATTTTTACCCTGAAGCGATTGCTCCTTTTATCAAAGAACATAAGGCTTTGTTTAAGAAAAACAGTATAGTAACGGACTCCTGCGGTATTAAGACTAAAATTTGCCGTGAACTTGAAAAGGAAGATTTTGATTTTTACTTTGTAGGCGCTCATCCTATGGCAGGCCGTGAGGTCAGCGGTTACGATAATTCGCTTGATAATCTTTTTGACAATGCTTCGTTTATCTGTACCCCGGCCGGAAACACTCCACGTTATATATCAGATGCACTCGTAGGTCTTGCGCAAGAAATGGGTTTTGCACGTACTGTTGTTACAACTCCGGAGCATCACGACGAAATGATTGCTTTCACTTCTCAGATTGCCCATGTTCTCGCATGCTCGTACGTTCTTTCTCCGCTTGCCCCTTACCACGCAGGCTATTCGGCAGGCAGTTACAGAGATGTCAGCCGTGTTGCAAGAATTAATGCCGATATGTGGACAGAGTTGTTTATTGATAATAAGGAACCGCTTGTAAGGGAAATTGACGATCTTGTTTCAAACCTTATGAAATTCAAATATTGCATTGTAAACGAAGATGCAAATCAACTTTGTGAACTTATGAAAAAGGGCAATAAGATTAAAGAGGAAATCGGATAATGAAAGAATTTAGCGTAAATGTATCTGATAAAAGCAGAAGTAATATTTATATTGAAAACGGATTGCTTGCAAGTGCAGGTAAGATTATAAAAGATAACTTTAACTCGAAAAAGATTGCGCTTATAAGCGATACAAATGTTTATCCGCTGTATGGCGAAAAAATCAAGGCTCAACTTGAAAACGAAGGCTTTGAGGTTTTTACTTATATTTATACTGCAGGGGAAGCTTCAAAAAACACAACGCAGCTTGTAAAAATTGTTGAATTTATGGCTGAAAGCGGACTTACGAGAGAGGATATAGCGGTTGCTCTCGGCGGAGGCGTATGCGGCGATATGGTCGGCTTTGCGGCTTCGGTATTTTTGAGAGGGATTGAATTTGTTCAAATTCCAACCTCGCTTTTGGCTCAGGTTGATTCTTCCGTCGGAGGAAAAACTGCCGTAGATTTACCGCAGGGAAAAAATCTATGCGGTGCATTTCATCAGCCGGCAATCGTTATTATCGACCCTGACGTGCTTTCAACCTTGAGTGAACATTTCTTCAGCGACGGAATGGGTGAGGTTATCAAATACGGCTGTATTAAATCCGCATCTCTTTTTGAACTTCTTGAAAAAGGCAATATTGAGGAAAATTTGACGGATATAATTACCGAATGTGTCAGCATTAAAAGGCAGGTTGTTGAAAATGACGAGAAGGAGCACGGCGAAAGAGCGCTTCTTAATTTCGGCCACACCTGCGGCCACGCTATTGAAAAGCTTTATAATTATGAAACCGTAAGTCACGGTGAGGCAGTCGGTATCGGTATGGTAATGATTACACGTGCAAGCGAAAAACACGGAATTACCGAAAAAGGCACAACTGACAGAATAATAAAAGTGCTTGAAAAGAACAATTTGAAAACTTATGATAAACATTCCGATAAGGAAATTATTTCGGCAATGAGCGCAGATAAAAAACGCACGAAAACAGGCATTAAATTCGTAATGATTGATAAAATCGGCTCAAGTTTTATTAATCCTATTAAGTATGAGGATATTAATAAAACATTCGGCATAGACTGACGGGGAAAATATGAGTATAGCAAAAATTCAAAAGTCAATATTTAACGGTGAGGTTACTGTTCCTGCGTCAAAATCGGTTGCTCACAGGGCGCTTATCTGTTCGTTTCTTGCAGGCGGCGGTAATGTAGAGCCGATTATTTCGTCGAAGGATATGGCGGCAACTGTCGGTATTATCAATTCTCTTAAAAAGGGTGAAAATACGCTCAATTCAATTGAAAGCGGTTCAACTCTGAGATTTATGATTCCGGTTGCGGCTGCGCTCGGCAAAGAGGTTACCTTTGTAGGTCAGGGCAGTCTTTTAAGCCGTCCGATAGGTGAATATTTAACGCTTTTGCCGCTTCACGGAACTCAAATTAAATCAAACGGATATCTTCCTGCAACAATTTCGGGCAAACTTAGAACCGGTAGTTTTGAGGTAAACGGTAATGTTTCAAGCCAATATATAACAGGGCTGCTTTTGGCGCTTGCGGCTTTGGACGGCGACAGCGCAGTTATTCTTAAAACCGAACTGCAATCAAAGCCTTATGTTGATATGACAATTAAAGTAATGAAAGATTACGGCGTTGACATTCGTGAAACGGATTTCGGATATCTTGTTAAGGGCGGTCAAAAGTTTAAAGTTCAGGATTATGTTGTTGAGGGCGATTGGTCGCAGGCAGCATTTTTCCTTGTCGGCGGTGCAATTAACGGCGAGGTTACCGTTAAAGGGCTTGATATAAATTCAACTCAGGGCGATAAGGCAATTGTTGATGTAATTAAACGCTTTGGTGCAGATGTGAAAATTGACGATAAGTCAGTTACCGTTAAAAAAAGTGAACTTCACGGCATAGAACTTGACGCAACGGACATTCCCGATATGGTGCCTGCCATAGCGGTCCTTGCCGCAAACGCAAGCGGAAAAACTGTTATTAAGGGTGCTGAAAGGCTTAGATATAAGGAATCTGACAGAATTGAGAGTGTTGTGTATAATTTAAAAGCGCTCGGTGCCGATGTTGAGGAAACGAGCGACGGTATGATAATTCACGGCGGCAAAAAATTACATTCGGCAAAGCTAAAGGGTTATAATGACCATAGAATAGTTATGGCATTTTCAGTTGCGGCAATGAATATAGGCGACTGCGAAATTGACGACGCACAAAGTATAAATAAATCTTATCCGTCATTTTTTGATGACTTTAATAATCTTGGAGGTAAGGCTGATGTCCTCTGAATTCGGCAATAAAATTAAATTATCCATATTCGGCGAAAGCCATGGTGAGGCAATCGGCTGTGTAATTGATTCGATTCCGGCAGGCGTAAAGCTTGATATGGAAAAAATATATTTTGATATGGCAAGGCGTGCTCCGGGTAAGGACAAAACGGCTACCCCAAGGCTTGAAAAGGATATTCCTCACATTCTCTCCGGTGTGCTAAACGGAGTTACCACAGGTGCGCCGCTTGCTATGATTATTGAAAATACAAATACTAAAAGCGGGGATTATTCAAATCTTTTGAGCGTCCCACGTCCGTCGCACAGCGATTATCCCGCTTATGTAAAATATCATGGCAATAATGATATAAGAGGCGGCGGTCATTTCAGCGGCAGGCTTACTGCTCCGCTTGTTTTTGCCGGTGCGATTGCTAAGCAGATATTGGCGCAAAAAGGTATAACGGTCGGCGCTCATATCCTTAGTATTAACGGTGTTTTGGACGATAGCTTTGATAAGGCAAATGTAAGTGAAAAGGAACTTTTGGCTGTTTCTTCAAAGGCATTTTGCGTTATTAACGATGAGGTTGAGGATAAAATGAGAGCGTCTGTTGAAAAAGCAAGGCTTGACGGCGACAGCGTCGGCGGTGTAATTGAATGTGCCGTTGTCGGCGTTCCCGTCGGCATAGGCGCAAATATCTTTTCAACTGTTGAGGGACATATTTCATCTGCGCTTTTCGGTGTTCCTGCCGTTAAGGGTGTGGAATTCGGTGCAGGATTTGATTTTGCGAAAATGACGGGATATGAGGCTAACGATACATATTCAATTTCAAACGGTAATGTTAAGATTAATAAAAACAATAACGGCGGCGTCCTTGGCGGAATGACTACCGGCGCACCGATTATAGTCAGGGCGGTGGTTAAGCCTACTCCGTCAATTTCAAAGGCGCAAAAAAGCGTTAATTTGCAAAAAATGACAGAGGAGGAGCTTGTTATTCACGGCAGGCACGACCCTTGCATTGTTCCCAGGGCAGTACCCGTTGTTGAAAGCGCAGTTGCTTTCGCTCTTCTTGACCTTATGGCATAATATTGATAAAAAGGAAATATAAATGGATTTATTAGGACTTAGAAAACAAATTGATGAAATAGATAACGAGCTTATTCCGCTTTTGCTAAAAAGAATGAGTGTGTCAGAGCAGGTGGCGCAGTATAAGGCTGAGCGTGGTATGCCTGTTTTAAACAGTGAGCGTGAGCAGCAAATTCTTGATGACGTTGCAAGCAAGTGCGGTAAGCACGGCGATACGATTAAAACTGTATTTTCTGCCACAATGGACGCTTCAAGAGCTCTTCAGCATAAAATTATCGGCGGCGGAAAAGAACTTAGGGCAGATATAGAAAATGCAATTAAGATTGACAAGCTTGACACTTGCGGCAAGCCGATTGCGTGCCAGGGTGTTGAGGGCGCATACAGCGGTGTTACATCTAAAAAGATATTTCCTAAAGCTTCAATTCATTTTCATAAGAGATTTGAGGATGTGTTTGAAGCGGTAAACAGGGGAGATTCAAAATTCGGCATTATTCCTGTTGAAAATTCAACCGCAGGCTCTGTTCACGAATCGTATGACCTGATTATGAAATACAGATTTTACATTGTCGGCGCTTACGATTTAAAAATCGAGCATTGCCTTTGTGCTAAAAACGATACAAAATATGAGGATATAACCGATGTTTACAGCCATCCTCAGGCGCTTTCACAGTGTAATAATTTTCTTAGGAATTTTGATTTTACGGGAATTAACTATTCAAATACCGCAGCTGCGGCTAAGTATGTCAGCGAAAGCGACAAAAACAAGATAGCCGTTATTTGCAGTGAACTTGCGGCAAAAAAATACAATCTTAAAATTCTTAAGCGCAACATTCAAAATAATAATAAAAACACAACAAGATTTATTGTTATTTCAAAAGAACTTGCAATTACGAGTGACGCACAAAAGATTTCTCTTATCTTTTCGCTTCCTCACAAAACAGGTTCGCTTTACAGAGTTTTAGGTCGTTTTTCTATGGCAGGTCTCAACCTTACAAAGATTGAATCAAGACCTATCGAAGACAGCGATTTCAGCTATTATTTTTACGTGGATGTTTTGGGCAATGTTAATGACGAAGTGACGCTTGACCTTATTTGTGCACTTTCAGACGAATTGCCTGAGTTTGAATTTTTAGGCAATTTCCACGAGGGAAAATAATAAATATTATTGAAAGATTTTTTTACGGAGATGAATTTGTGAAACAGCAAAAAAGGCATCAAACAAATTTAATATCCGCAATAACGCTGATAATTACGGGTGGCATTATCGTTTTTCTTGCTATTGCACTTTATAATCACGCAAGGCTTGAGGTAAGATTTGATACGCTTATTAATTATCTTAAGCAAATTGACAATTCGGTTGCAAAGCTTGACAGCGATGTGGAAATAATTATTTGCATTTTTGCGCTTTATATTGCAAAATGCCAGCTTCCGATACCTATGGGATTTTTATGCGTTATATCAGGTATGGTATTTCCTTTGAGTGAGGCAATAGCTATCAATATTATTTTTACGGAGTTTTTCTTCATAGTTAAATATCTTGAAGGCAAGTTTATAGGCGGCGGCTGGACAGGAATGATACTCGGTATTAAAAAGCTGAAATTTATTAAGGAATGGATACAGTTTAAGGGCAACGGTAATCCCTATGTTCTGTTTTTTTCACGGCTTTTTCCTGCAATTCCGCTTGGAATGGTGTCAAAATATTACGGCTCAATGAGATATGATTTTGTGTATTATTCGCTTTTGAGCCTGTTGGGATTTATGCCGAGACTTTTTATTTATACGAAAATCGGTTCTGCGATTTACAATCCGTTTTCGGTGCAGTTCCTTGTGCTTTTGATAATTATTGTTGCATTTACGGGAATGTCAATCATATTGTTTAACATTTTTTACGGTATTAAATCTAAGCAAATGAATCAAACGTTGCTTATTTATTCCGAAAAAGAAAAATATAAAATAGTTTTATGAGGGAGAATATAAATGAAACCTAATGAGTTAATTGCTAAAATTGTGAACGGTGAGCTTGACAAGAACTTTAAAAAGATTTATGTCAGCGACAGTGCAGTTGAAGAACAAAAGCCACGCTATATAAGAACGATTAAAGAGTTTATCAATCTTTTCGGCGATGACAGGGACGTATTTGTTTTAAGCGCTCCCGGAAGAACGGAGGTTTGCGGCAACCATACCGACCATAATAACGGCAAGGTGCTTGCAGCTTCAATCAATCTTGACGCTATTGCGATTGCGGCTAAAAGAGACGATATGAAAATTAATGAAAAGAGTGAGGGCCACGGTCTTAATGAGGTTGACATTTCAACTCTTTCGCCTGATGAAGCCGAATACGGTAGATCATCATCTATGATTAAAGGTGTTGCAGCAGGACTTAAGGAAAAAGGCTATGAAATCGGCGGATTTGACGCTTGCACGACAAGCAATGTTATGGGCGGTTCCGGTCTTTCAAGTTCTGCGGCTTTTGAGGTGCTTATCGCAACCGTTATTAATCATCTTTACAATGACGGCAAAATTGATGCTGTAACTGTTGCAAAGGCTGCTCAGTTTAGTGAAAATGTATATTTCGGCAAGCCGTCCGGGCTTCTTGACCAAACGGCTTCCTCTGTCGGAACGTTTGTTACAATAGATTTTAAGGATACCGCCAATCCTGTAATTAAAAAGGTTGATTTTGATTTTGCAAAGAGTGGATATTCACTTTGCATTGTTGATACTCACGGCAACCACAGTGACCTTACAGACGATTATGCCGCTGTAAGAGGAGAGATGGAAGCCGTTGCAAAGGCTATGGGCAAAAATGTGCTCAGAGAGGTTGAGTATGAAGAATTTTTCCAAAGCCTTGATGTGCTTAAAGAAAAAGTAAACGACCGTGCGCTTTTACGAGCATTCCACTTCTTCGGCGAAAACGAGAGGGTGGACAAGGCAGTTTCAAGCCTTGAAAATAACGATTTTGACTCTTTCAAGCAGGCTATTACTGAATCCGGCTATTCCTCATTCCTTTATAATCAAAATGTTTATTCACCTAAAAATCCGACAGAGCAAAAGCTTTCACTTGCTCTTTGCATAAGCGAAAAGCTCCTTAACGGCAAGGGCGCATGGAGAGTTCACGGCGGCGGATTTGCAGGCACTATTCAGGCGTTTGTTCCAAATGATATGCTTGATGCATATAAAGAAACAATTAATCGTGTATTTGGCGACGGCTCATGCCACGTGCTTATTATAAGACCTGTAGGCGGAGCAAGGGTGATTGACTGATTATAAGTGAATTTGGGAGGTAAAAGAAATGAAATATGTATTTATTGTTAATCCTATAGCTGGAAATGATAATAAGGCAAAGATTTTTTCAAGAATTAAATCAACCTTTCGTCTTATTGATGATGAGATGATTGTTGAGCCTACTCACGCTCAGGGTGAAGCAAAGCTTATTGCTCAAAAATATGCAGCCCAATACGGCAGCGATTGCGTTATTGTTTCCTGCGGCGGCGACGGCACGGTGCACGAAATTGCAAACGGCCTTGCAAACACGGATACACCTTTGCTTCTTTTACCTCTCGGTACAGGCAATGACTTTGCAAAAAAAGTTTACGGTACTAAAAAAATTAATGTTGAAAATGTAATTAAGGCTTTTGGCTTTTACAGCGGCAAAATCAAATATGACGTTAAACCTATTGACCTGATTGATTATAACGGCGAAAAGTGTATTAACGTTATGAGCTATGGCCTTGACACAAAGGTTGAAACCATAGGCAGGCAAATTGCAGGAAAGATTCCTTCTATCGGCCATAAGGCTTACGATATTGCCGTTGTGCCTGTTTTGTGCCGGTCAATGACTTGTCATATCAATATTGACCTCGATTGCATTGACGAGGACGGAAAGCCGTATAAATACATAGTTGCGCCTTGTGATTACACACTTTTTGCGATTTGCAATGCAAGCTACTACGGAGGCGGTTTTTGCCCTGCTCCTAATTCGGTGCTTGACGACGGACTTCTTGACTTTGCGCTTTGCCATCCTGTTAATGCTTTTCAGGCGATGCCGATGATTCCTGAATACAGCAAAGGTAATGTGGATAAGCTTCAAAATTATTTCACATTCGGCAAGGTTGTCGGCGGCAGAATTTGGTCAACAGACGGCGATGCGCTTTTGGGCAACTGCGACGGTGAAAACTTTGATTACAGCGAGGTTAATTTTAAAGTTTTGCCTAAATCGTTGAAACTTTGCTTTATAAAGAATTAATTTAAATTAAAGAATAAGAAAAGGTGTAAGAAATTGAAAAAAATCATATCATTATTATTGGCTTTGGCTGTTATGTTTTCGCTTTCTTTGACGGGCACGGCGGCTTTTGCGGCTGAAATTAAATATAGTGATATTGTTATCGGTGACGGCGAACTGTCAGAAACGGGTGAAAACGCTGCAAGCGATAATGCAAAAGTTATTCAAGCAGCTTTTGATGAGGCTAAAAATAAAGCGAGCGATAAAAACAGATATCGTATTTATTTTCCTAAGGGCGAATATCATATCAACACTACGCTCAATATTTTCAGCAATACAGAGCTTTATCTTGATGAAAAAACGACCCTTGTTCAAGACGCACCGAAAGGTCAAAATATAGTCAAAGCAGGCGATTTCAGCCAAAAACATATTCTTTACAACGGCTTTAGAAATATCAAAATCGACGGCGGTAAGTGGGATATGCAGTTTAACGGCTCCTGCGCTATGCGTTTTGGGCACTGCACAAATTTGAGCATAAATAACGTAAATATAACCAACATCTTGGATGCCCATCACATTGAAGCGGCGGCGGTTGATACATTAAGTATTACAGACAGCACATTTACATCTTCTTTAAGAAGAGGCTCAAATTCCTGCGAAGCAATACAGCTTGATATTTTGCACGATTCAAAGCATTTTCCGGGATTTGAGGAATTTGACGATACACCTAATAAAAACGTAACTATAAGCGGTTGTACCTTTTCAAATCTCCATTCGGGAATAGGTACCCGTTCGGCTGTTGTTTCAAAATATTTTGACAATGTTGTTATAGAAAATAACAAGTTTGAAAATATTAGGGAAAAGGCTATTAGCTGTTTTAACTATAAAAACAGTAAAATTATCAATAATACATTCACAAATGTCAATTCCGGCATTTGCTTTGAATACCTGCCTAATAATTTTTTTGGCGCTTATTCTCAAAGAATGTATATTGCAAATGATAAAAGTATAGGCAAAATAAATTCGAAATCATCTACCGTAATCAGCGGCAATGTTATGAATATTAAGCAAATGGCAAAATCAAGCTACGGCATTTATGCTTACGGCGCTAAGATTGACGCTTCAACTGCCAAGGCTAACGGTATTGTTGCAGGTGATTATACAATAAGCGATTTATCGATTGATAATAATACGATTAATGTTGAAGAAAATTCATCTGAATCACGTGGAATATACATAACAGGCGTTAATAAAAGCGAAATTTCATCTAATACCTTGACCGATTATTCTTCGGCTAAAGACGGAATTAACGGCATTAATATTTGCGCAAGCCAAAAAAATGTTATTAAAAATAATAATATTTCAGGTACTTTCAATAACGGAATTTCAATTTTTAACAAACCATTTCCGGGCAGTAAAAATTTACTTATTACATCTAATTCAATTTCAGGTGTTAAAAGTTTCGGTATAAGAGTGGCAGAATCCTCATTTGCCACCATTAAAAGCGATAATAATATTTCTGCCGGGGAAAGTCCGCTTTGCCTTTATTCGCAAAATTACAGCCAAAATGTTCCTACTCCAAGTGTTAAATCAAAGGGCTATTCGTTAAGAAATAAGCCTCTTATTCGCTTTAGTTCGCTAAACGGAAGTGCAGGATATAAGGTTTCACGTTCTGCTTACAACGGCACGTTTAAGGAAATTGCAACTGTTTACGGTGAAAATCTTAATTTTGAAGATAAATCATCAACTGCTTTTTCAAAAAATTATTATAGGGTTACACCTATTTATAACGTAGGCGGTACAATAGTTACAGGCAAAAATTATATTGACATAGCATTTTAAAAGTTCACAAAAAATCAACTCCTTCATAGAATATTACTGAAGTTTACTTCAATATTTTATAAAGGAGTTTTTTTATGCCTGATAATCTCAACTTAGACACAGGTGAAAGACGCATAAATGAGGCTGTTTGCATTGACACAAAGCGCATTTTTGACAGTTGCGTGAGCAAAGATTGCCTTGAAGATTTAAGAGTTACATTTTTTTCAAAAAGCCAAAGGCTGATTGACGAGGCTGTTACGGTAAAAACAAGAGATTGCTGTATCGAAGAGGTAAGCATTGACGTTGAGGAAGTTCCTTTCAACAGAGGATTTTACAGCGTTGATATTACGTTTTATTTCAAGCTTTGCTTTGATACCTATGCAGCACCTTGCACAACTCCTCAGGTGGCTGTCGGCTTTGCGAGATTTAATAAAAAATGTATTCTTTTCGGTTCTAACGGCGATGTAAAGGTATTCGTTTCAAATCCGGTAAGCGAGGCAACCGATTGCCCTGTTGCACCTCAGTACACAAATCCTGTGGCAAAGGTGCAGGCGGTTGACCCTGTAGTGCTTTCAACCGATATTTGCGACAGCTGCGACTGCAACATAAGCGTTTGCTCGTCGTTTCCGCAATCAATTCTTAATTCTGTTGAGGATACTATGCCGTCGTGCGGTGCTTCAAAAGCAATTCTTGTTACTCTCGGTCTTTTCTCAATAGTTCAAATGGAGCGAGATGCACAAATTCTTATTCCCGCTTATGATTATTGTATCCCAGACAGAGAATGTAACTGCAATACGTCTAATCCTTGCGAAACATTCCAGGGAATTGATTTTCCTGTTGAACAATTTTTCCCTAATGAAAAGGAAAATTGCTCACCGTGTGCCCCAAAACCCGAATGTGACAAAGAATAGGCAAATGAAAAGCGTGCAAACCTTATGGCTTGCACGCAATTTTTTTGATTATTTACTTTCTTTTTCATCAAATGCCGGATACATTCTTCTGAAAAGGGAGTTGATATGCTTGAAGTATGATGAGTCGATATTATCAATCGTTTCTTTTGTAGTTCTGAATCTCCAATTTTTCTCAGGTACGCCGGGGATATTCATTCTTGCGTCCGAGCCGAAACCGCACATATCCTGAAGTGCAATAATTGCAACGTTTGACGAACTTTTCCATACCGTTTCAATTATTTTTCTGCAAGACGGACTGTAATATCCGCCTTCACCCCAATTGTCGCCTGTAAAACCGCAATATTCAAGAGCAAATTTTCTTTCCTCGTCGCTTGCTTCCCAAAGCCAACCCAAAATAGTGTTGTTATCATGAGTGCCGACGTAATTTATGCTGTTTTGAACTGAATTGTGCGGCATGTGGGAGGAGTCGGAATTAGGGTCAAATCCGAATTGGACAACCTTCATTCCGGGAAAGCCCGTATCCTCTAAAAGCTTGACTACATCATCGCCGAAAACACCCAAATCCTCAGCGATAATCGGAGCGTTTGGATATGCTTCAAATACCTTATTAAAAAGCTTCATTTTAGGCCCGTCAAGCCATTCGCCGACTTTCGCCGTTTTGGACTCTGCCGGCACTGCCCAATAAGATGCAAATGCCCTAAAATGGTCAATTCTTACGGTGTCATAAAGCTTTAAAGAGTGACCTATCCTTGATATCCACCACGAAAAATTATCCTTTTCCATAGCGTTCCAATCATAGATGGGATTGCCCCAAAGCTGACCGTCTTTGCTGAAATAATCGGGCGGAACACCTGCCACTTTCTCGACCTTCAGCGTTTTTTCGTCTATTAAAAACATAGGCAAATTTGACCAAACGTCAACGCTGTCCATTGCAACGTATATCGGCATATCGCCTATAACAGCAACACCTTTTTTGTTTGCGTAAGCCTTGATTTCATTCCATTGCTTGTAGAAAACGAATTGAACAAATTTCCAAAAAGCCGCTGATTTTTCATAAGAATATATATCCTTGATACATTCAAAATAGTGGGCGTGTTCGTCGCTCCATTCCCACCAAGGCTTCATATTTTCCTCTTCCTTAACAGCCATAAACACGCTGTAATCGGTAAGCCAGGAGTTGCTTATTTCAAATTCCTTAATCTGCCTTGCAAGCTCGTCATTTATATTTAAAAATGCTTTTTTCAAAAGTTCAAGCCTTTTTTTGCCTGCAAATTCATAGTCTGCCGTGTACGGTGCGCCGTCGTAAATGTTTGATTTGTAATCTTCCTCGCAAATAAGACCCATATCGTAAAGCCCTTTGGGATTTATAAAAATATAATTTCCCGCAAAGGCAGAGGGCGAGCAATAAGGCGAATTAGCCCCATCAATCGGATTAAACGGTAAAACCTGCCAATATGTAAAGCCCATATCCGCTATTTTGTCAATAAAATGAATAACGTTTTCATCAAAAACACCGACGCCGTAGTCGCTTGGCATTGAACTGATGTGAAGCAATACGCCTGCTCCTCGTTTTTTCAGCATAATTACTTTTCTTCTTTCTTCAAATGATAGTAACAAGTGCTATTTTATCATTAACATAAACAAAAATCAATTATTTAAAATTATTATTTTATTAATAATTATATATTGATTAAAGTATATATATTTGATATAATATTTTCCGTATAATGTGAGGGTGTATGCACGTTTGCAAAAGCCACACTTTAACGAGTGAATTTTTTGAATGCGAGGGCAGAATAATTGAGCGAGAATAATAAAAAAACACATACTGTTTCACAAGAAGAGCTTGATAGGCAGAAGCAGTTTACGCAAAAGGTAAGCTCTGTTATTTCAGCATCGTATAATGAAAAACCGAAAGCTTGCGTTGTTACTTACGGTTGCCAGCAAAATGTGGCTGACAGTGAAAAAATTAAAGGTATGCTTGAGCTTATGGGTTATGATTTTACAGACAACAGGCTTGAGGCTAAGCTGATTATCTTTAATACCTGCGCTGTCAGGGAACATGCTGAGGACAGGGTGTTCGGCAATGTAGGTGCGCTCAAAAGCTATAAGCGTGAAAATCATGACGTTGTAATTGCTCTTTGCGGTTGTATGATGCAACAGCAGCATATTGCGGATAAGATTAAAAAATCGTTCCCATTTGTTGATCTCGTTTTCGGAACTCACGTTGTTCATAAGCTTCCTGAACTTCTTTACAGAGCATTGACCGGTAAAAAGAGAGTTTTTGATATAACCGATACGGACGGTATCATTGCCGAGGGTATTCCCGTAAGGCGTGACAATGACGCTAAGGCATGGCTTCCGATTATGTACGGCTGCAACAACTTCTGCTCATACTGCATTGTGCCTTATGTAAGGGGCAGGGAAAGAAGCAGGCAGGTTGAGGATATCGTAGCTGAGTTCAAATCTCTTGTTGAGCAAGGTTATAAGGAAATTACTCTTTTAGGTCAAAATGTTAATTCTTTCGGCAAGGATTTAGAACCGAAAGTTACATTTGCGAATCTTTTGAGAATGCTTAACGATATCGACGGCGATTTCAGAATTAGGTTTATGACCAGTCATCCCAAGGATTGCACTAAGGAACTTATTGAAACCATGGCGCAGTGCGACAAGGTGGCAGAGCATTTGCATCTTCCTTTTCAAAGCGGAAGTAACAGAGTGCTTAAAGCTATGAACAGGCATTATACAAGAGAACAGTATCTTGAACTTATCAAATATGCAAGAAAGCTTATGGGCGACGAGCTTTCAATCACAAGTGATATTATTGTTGGTTTCCCCGGCGAAACATATGAGGAATTTAAGGAAACACTTTCACTTGTTAAGGAAATTAACGCCACTCAGCTTTTTACGTTTATTTATTCAAAAAGAGAGGGCACACCCGCAGCTAAAATGGATGACCCTGTATCGGCTGAAGAAAAGTCAAGATGGTTTAAGGAACTTACCGATTTGCAGGAAACAATAAGTGCAAGCCAAATGAAACTTCATCAAGGCAAGACTTATAAGTGCTATGTATACGGTAAGGGCAAATTGGGAGATAATTATATTGCCGCAAGAAATGACGGCAATTTGATTATAGAATTTGAGGGTGACGAAAGCCTTATCGGAACCTTTCAAAACATCAAAGTAATCGAACCGCTTACGTTTGTTATGAGGGGCGAATTAGTAAAGGAGAAACAAATATGAGTATTGAATCAGCACTCAGAGAATTAGGCAAAGAAATTCAGAAGGACGAGCGTTTTGTCGCTCTTCAGGTTGCTGCAAAGGCAAATGATGCAGACGAATCACTCCAGCAGCAAATGCAGGAGATGCAGCTTATCTCTCTTAAATATCAGCAGGAGGCTGAAAAAGGAGAGGAAGCATCACAAGACAGAATTAAGGAATTTCAGGACGATTATCAGAAGCTTTATACTGAAATTATGGCAGGCGAAAATATGCAAAACTATTCTGCCGCTGCATCTGAAATGGAAAAGATGGCACAGTATATCAGCGGTATGATTGGTCTTTTCTTTGACGGTCAGGATGCACAAACATGCGAACTTCCGGCACAGGACGCTTGCACACATAACTGCTCAACCTGCGGTGGCTGTCACTAATTAAAATTATTTAGTGCGATTTTGCACAAAACAAAAATCACTTAAAAAAAGGAGGAACAAAAATGGCTAAAAAGGATAGTAAGCTGTCGCCTATGATGGCGCAATATTTTGAGGTGAAAAGTAAATATCCCGATACAATTTTGTTCTTCCGTGTCGGTGATTTTTATGAGATGTTTTTTGACGATGCCAAGCTTGCTTCATCAGAGCTTGATTTGGTGCTTACGGGCAAGGATTGCGGTCAAGAGGAACGTGCTCCTATGTGCGGAGTGCCGTTTCACAGTGCAGATAACTATATTGCAAAGCTTGTAAGCCACGGTCATAAGGTTGCTATTTGTGAGCAGACTGAGGACCCAAGCAAGGCAACGGGGCTTGTTAAAAGAGATGTCATAAGAGTCATGACTCCGGGTACGGTAATTGAGAGCAATATGCTTGACGACGGTGCTAACAATTATCTTTGTGCTATTTATAAAAATAAGGACAGAACAAAGGCGGGCTTATGCTTTGCCGATATTTCAACAGGTGAGTTCCATATTACCTCTCTCAATACCGCACCTATTCAAAGGCAAATTTTAAATGAACTTTATACATATACTCCTCGTGAGATTATTGTTAATAACGACGGCTTTGATATGTCGCTTCTTGACAGCTACACAAAAAGGGTTGACGCTCATCTTGAAGTTGTCAGCGCAGACAAGTTTGATTATGAAACGGCATTAAAACTTATTAATGAGAATTTGAATGCTGCCGAGATTGAAGAGCTTAATGTCAGCGAAAATGAAATTGCTGTTTGCGCTCTCGGCGCTGTTATTCTTTATCTTAAGGACACTCAAAAGAAAGACGAGATTGAGGCACCGAGTGAACTTGAAATGTACGACACTGAAAAGTATATGAAGCTTGATATGTCGGCAAGGCGCAATCTTGAGCTTACAAAGTCTATGATGACGGGTGACAAAAGGCATTCGCTTTTGTGGGTTATTGATAAAACTAAAACGGCAGCAGGTAAAAGAATGATTCGTTCGTGGCTTGAAAGGCCGCTTATGTCTATCGCAAAAATCACCAAGCGCCAAAATGCAGTAGGCGAACTTTGCGATAATCCTATTCTTCGTGATGAAATCAGGCAGGCGCTTACGGGTGTCAGCGATATTGAGAGGCTGCTTACAAGAATTGTTTATTCAACTGCCAATGCAAAGGAACTTAAATCGCTTCAGTCAACGCTTGAAAAGCTTCCGTCAATTAAGGCTAAGCTTGCTGATTCTTCGTCATATCTTTTAAAAGCGGTTTATAACGATATTGATTTACTTGAGGATATAAGAAGTCTTATTGACAGCGCAATTGTTGATGAACCTCCGTTTACCGTTCGTGAGGGAGGTATGATTAAAGAGGGCTTTGATAAAGATATTGATGAGCTTAAATCAATAATGAACGATGGCGCAGGCATAATCGCATCTATTGAAAACGAGCAGAGAGAACTTACAGGTATACCTAAGCTCAAAGTCGGATATAACAAGGTTTTCGGCTACTATATCGAGGTTACAAATTCGTATAAGGATTTAGTTCCCGAAACTTATATAAGAAAGCAAACGCTCACAAATTGCGAAAGATATATTACCCAGGAACTTAAGGATTTAGAGGGTAAGATTATCGGCGCAAAGGAGAGGTGCATTGCGCTTGAATATCAAATGCTTTGCAAAATAAGAGAGAGCATTTCAAACGAGGTTAAAAGGCTTCAAAAAACAGCACGTGCGCTTGCTACGCTTGATGTTTTGGCTTCTCTTTCCGAGGTTGCAGTTAATAATAATTACGTTTGCCCTCAAATTACAAATGACGGCACAATCAATATTAAAGACGGCAGGCATCCGGTTGTTGAGGCACTTTTAGAAGATACACCTTTTGTTCCGAACGATGCTAAGCTTGACCTTGATGAAAACAGATGCGAAATAATTACCGGTCCTAATATGGCAGGTAAGTCAACATATATGAGGCAGATTGCACTTATCACTCTTTTGGCGCAAATAGGTTCATTTGTTCCGGCTAAAAGCGCACAAATCGGAATTGTTGATGCAATTTATACAAGAGTAGGTGCGAGTGATGACCTTGCAACAGGTCAGTCAACATTTATGGTTGAAATGAATGAGGTTGCCGAGATACTTAAAAATGCAACAAGCCGTTCGCTTATTATTCTTGATGAAATCGGACGTGGCACCTCTACTTTTGACGGAATGAGTATAGCAAGAGCGGTGCTTGAATTTGTTTGCAAGAAAAAAACGCTCGGTGCGAAATCTCTTTTTGCGACGCATTATCACGAGCTTACTGTTATGGAGGGGCTTCTTGACGGAGTTAAGAATTATTCGATAGCAGTTAAAAAGCGTGGCGACGATATAACATTTTTAAGAAAGATTGTTAAGGGCGGAGCAGACCAAAGCTTCGGTATTGAGGTTGCTAAGCTTGCAGGTGTTCCCGACAGCGTGGTTAAGCGTGCAAAGGTTATACTTAAGGAACTTGAGGCAAATTCAACCCCTATTGAGTTTGCGGCTGAAAACGAGATTGAAGATGAAGGTCAAAGCGACATTCAATATAATTTTACCGCTCAAGGCACTGATGAGATACTTGAAATACTTAAAGCAACGGATATAAATTCAATCACGCCTATGGAGGCGCTTCAAACGTTGTTTGATTTGAAGCAAAAGGCGCAGGAACTTGAATAAATTTTAACAAAAAGGAGGGCGATTTAATGGCAAGAATTAATGTTTTACCAAAAGAAATATATCAGCTTATAGCAGCAGGCGAAGTCGTTGAACGTCCTTCAAGCGTTGTTAAAGAAATGATTGAAAATTCGCTTGATGCAGGGGCGAAAAATATCACTCTTGAAATTAAAAACGGCGGTTCAACGTATATAAGAATTACAGATGACGGCTGCGGAATTGAAAGAGATGATGTGACAGGAGAAAAAATATTTCACATTTCTTCATGGGGAAAAGAATTGATTATAAAATATGATGATTGGTATAATGACGGTTTAACAAATAACACCGTGCTGCTATAATCATAACAGGGGAAGCTGTGTTTATGAAAAACAGAGTTATAAAAAGCAAACGCAAGATACTGATAGTCTTACTAATATTTCTTTTGATTACCGGCTCGCTGGT
>ERZ780202.688-NODE-688-length-22472-cov-4.432350_pt1 | contig 22472 bp, 20 predicted proteins | sample MGYA00510978_ERZ780202 | MGnify/ENA primary metagenome ERZ780202 (study PRJEB29588, sample SAMEA2155689) | human gut metagenome | biome: human gut; feature: human-associated habitat; material: faeces | place: Denmark | collected 2008/2010 ...
TATGCTTCCATCACCGGGTACAGGCAGCTTAACAACCGGCGCACCGGTAATTTTAGTATTCTTTGTTTCTTTTTCTTTCTTTTGAACAAAGTTTGTGGCCTGAAGCTTGCCGTCAAGGTTATAGCCACCGCCCTTATCGCCGATATTAAGCCGTGCTTCAAGATGAGTTAAATATACATATTTTTTATGCAGTTCCACATCTTCGAAGCAGGTAACCTGAATCAAAAATTCATAGAAACGGATAAAGTGGCGTACGTTGGTTATAAACTCGCGCTGTTTAGGTACATCGTATTTTTCCAGCTGCTTTACGCTTTTATTTAACAAAAAGTTAAGGCGCGTTTTAATTTTACTGGTAGTTTCTCCAGAATAAAGCACTTGGGTAAAATCTTCTACACCGCCCGGGTCAACAACGTAAAATCCATCCACTTTAGCTTCCAGTTCGTAAATGGTTTGTGGAGTTACCGTGTTAGAAAGCAGGGTAGTAGTATAATACGGTGCAAAAGCCTTTTCCATATCTTCGCAGCTATTAACAAAGTCCAGAATAAAAGTTTTTTTAGTATACGGCGGGCAAATACGGTTAAGGCGAGAGAGCGTCTGTACTGCTGCCACGTTCTTCAATTTCTTTAGAACATACATTGCGCACAGTTTAGGCTGGTCAAAACCTGTCTGGTATTTATTGGCAACCAGAAGCACCTGATAATCGTCTTTATCAAACTCTCTGGTCAGCTTATCTTCGCTAAAGCCGTTCATCATGGCCTCGCTGTATTCGGTATCGTCATTTTTTAATTTTAACTTGCCTGAAAATGCTACCAGCGCCTTAATATCGTTGTAATTTTTACGCTTAATGTAATCTTCAAAAGCCAGTTTATATTTAACCGCTTCTTCGCGTGATGATGTAATAACCATGGCTTTAGCCTTGCCGCCAAGTTCGTTCATAACCGTGGTACGGAAATGCTCGATAATAATTTCAATGCGCTGGGCAATGTTGGTTTCGTGCAGCTTGATAAAACGGGCAATCTGGCGTTTAGCGTCAGATGTTTTCATTTCCGGGTCATCAAGGATTTTTTTATTGATATGGTAGAACGTGTTATATTCCACATAATTTTGCAGTACATCTAAAATAAAGCCTTCTTCAATGGCCTGCTTCATGGAATATACATGGAACGCCTGGTACTGTCCTTTATCGTTAAGCCGCCCAAATTGCTGCAACGTTGTCGCTTTAGGCGTGGCCGTAAACGCAAAGATAGAAACATTGTTTTGTTTACCACTGCGGCGGATTTCATCAACCAGCATATCTTCAACGTCCATATCTTCATCTTCACCGGCGCTTAACGCTTTGGTTACAGCAGCCATATCTTTGCCAGAAGTAGAAGAATGTGCTTCGTCGATAATTACCGCAAAAGTACGGTTCTGCATATTTTTAACGTTATCTACAAAGTATGGGAATTTTTGGATAGTAGTTGCAATAATTTTGGTGTTGCCGCTTAAAGCGTCTGCCAAATCGGCAGAAGTGCATTTTTCGTCCATTACACGGATAAGACCGCTTTTATGTTCCATACCGGTTACGGCCTTTTGCAGCTGACGGTCAACAACAACACGGTCGGTAACGATAATGATTTTATCAAAGATTATCTTTTGGTCGGCATCGTGCAGAGATGTTAAACGATGTGCCAGCCACGCAATAGAATTTGTTTTACCGCTGCCGGCCGAATGTTGGATTAAATAATTAAGGCTTGATTTATTAACATAAATATCTGCCAAAAGCTTACGGATAACATCTAACTGATGAAAACGCGGGAAAATAAGTTTTTCTTTGATTTTCTTTCTGCCGGTATTCTCGTCTTTTTCTTCGGTACGGTCAATAAATACAAACTGGGTAATCAGTTCCACAAGGGTATCTTTAGTTAAAATATCTTCCCACATGTAGCTTACACTGTATTTATCTTTAAAAATAGGGTTGCCTGCGCCAGCTTCAATGCCGGTGCCATTGCCCATGTTAAACGGTAAAAAGAATGTAGATTCACCATCAAGCTTAGTTGCCATATAAACTTCGTCCAAATCCATAGCAAAATTTACAAGGCAACCCGCTTTAAAGCGGAACAATCTGTTTTTAGGGTCGCGTTCAGTACGGTATTGAGTTATAGCGTCATGGTAACTTTGCTTGGCATGGTTGCATTTTAGCTCCATACTGATAACTGCAAGGCCGTTGAAGAAAATAACAAGGTCAATGCGCTCTTTATCGCTGATAACCACTTCTTCCATAACGGAAAAGATATTTTCGTTATACAGGCGGTTAGCTTCTTTATTAAACGTAGTTGCTGGTTTACGATACAGCAAGTTTAATTTTTGGTTACTGATTTCCACACCGTTTTTAAGCACGTTTAACAGGCTGCCACGCTCTTTGGTCATCTCCGCATTTAAAAAGCTGATAACAGTATCTTCGGTTTTATCTTTATAGATTTTGGTTAATGCGTCCATGGCCTCCGGCTGGGTATTCTGCAAAAACTTAAACAGTATCCCCCTGTCCATAGCAAAGGCGCGGTCATAATCCGTTTTGGCATTACGGATTACATAACCATGTTTAACCATCTCGTCCATAATATAGTGCTGATATTCTTTTTCGGTTAAAATATCGTTCACAATTACGCCTCCTCAAAACCGGGTACGGATTTTTTACCGGTAACGTATTCATAAATTAGAGACTTTTTATAAGCAGCCAGCGTTTCCAGCTGCGCTTGTTTATCTGCAACAACAGCGTCAATCTGGGCGCATTTATCGTCAAGATAATCGGCGATGGCTTGTTGCTCTGGTAGTGTTGGACATATAAATTTAAATTCGCTAAAATCAGATTGATACAGGTGAATTATTGTGCTATTACCAGCATTTTTTAAAGCAAACCAGTGCCAAAAAACATCAGATAAGAGTACCCAAAATAAATATTTGGTTTGGATAATTTTTTCGTTCAATATAATTTTTAAAACACCACTGTTAAGAGATGCTTTTTCAGTTAGGTTATCAACTATTGCAACTTTGCCAACAGAACCATCTTTTGTTATTAGCAAATCACCATTTTTTATTTTTATTTCAGCTGCTTGTTCCCAACGTTCATTGCTAATATGAGTACATGTTTTCCAATTTATTTTTCCATCTATGAAATCTGTGCCAGTTATCAAATACGGTCCTTCTTCCATATATTCAGAAGAAGTTAAACCTTGCCAACCAATTCTGCCTTTTAATTTAGAAATATATTTTATTTTTTCTATCTCCCACTTCTCCGGTATCTGTCCAATCCATTCAACGCCGCTATCCTTCATCGGTGCGTTAGGGTCAAGACCTTTGGTAACGGCTTCTGTGATGACTGATTTTTTATATTGCTTCAGTACCTCAATCTGTTCGTTGATAGTGGCAGTAATGTTATCTATCTGCGCGCATTTATCGTCAAGGTAATCGGCAATGGCTTGTTGTTCAGGCAGGGGAGGTAAGGGAACTAAAATTTTTTTCATTTCCTCCCAACCAGTCGACCATAAGTCATCAACAATTCCATGTCCCCAACGATAAAATTCATCAGCAAATTGCACAGTATGAAACAACCAATCGAAATATTTAGGTATAGTTTTGCTACGTGGTGTTAAAACTAAATTAATTAAAGAAACAGAGCCGTTATAAGGGGAAATTCCACAAGAGCCTCTCCTGTCAGAGCGACTGTTAATGGCAAAATCGCCAATACAAACTAATTTTCTATTATCGCCTGCATTTGTTTTGGCAGCAGTTTCTAATTGGGGCAGAATACCTTTATTAGTTACAGAAAGTGCAGGAAAATCTTTGTCGCTAACTTTTGTATTTCTCAAATTATATAAACCAGCTATTCTTGTTAAATGCCAGCGTTCCGGTATCTGACCAATCCATTCAACGCCACTATCTTTCGTTGCTCGTGTCAATGCTCATCACCACCAAACAGTTTGGCTATGCCGTCATTAACGGTTTGTTCTAGTTTCAAAAACTTAGCTTCCAAATCCGCGCTTGCTTCCGGTTTTTGGTATTTATAAAAGTAACGTGTAAAGGGTATCTCCGCGCCTGTTTTAATAACAGGTTTCTTTTTGCTTAAATCTTCTTCAAAAAAGGCTTTAGCGTCAGGCACATGGGGTAATACTTCACGCTGCATGTAGTCGGCAATATCCTGTTTGTAAGGTACAAGCTCGGTATCCTTGGTTTCTTTATCATACAGTACATTGCCTTTTTTATCTTTTTGTATCTCGGCCTCTTTATCCATTGCAGAAAGGCCATCAGCAATATCGGCAATTTCTTTACTATTTAAACCAGTACCTAAGAAAAGGTCATCGAGAACAGGAATAAATTCTTGCGGTGAAAGATATTTTTTATCGCTGATATTAGCTTCTAAAATAGTAAGCATATCATCATAAATGGGCTTCTTTGCCAGGTATTCATCATACTTTTTAGCTTCTTTAGCAGTAAGTTGTGCTTCGTTTTCTTCCCATTCGCGTACTTTTGCTTCGTTAAAATAGTCGCTGATGGAAGTTTTTGCAAGCATATTACTAATACGTTCTTTAGTAATAGCGTAGCTGCGTTGTAACGGTTGCATTACGGTGTATTCACGGTACATAAAATCTTCGTTATCAAAAATTTTGCAGTATTCGTTGGTTTCAAAGTTGGCGTAAAGTTCGGTAATGGTTTTGCGTTCTTCCGGGCCAATCTCGTTACGCTTGTTACCAAGTGCTTTACGCAATTTGGTATAAAAACTGGTAGCGTCAATCAGCTGCACCTTGCCTTTGCGTTCATCACGTTTATTTTTGCTAAGTACCCAAATATAGGTTGCGATGCCTGTGTTATAAAATAAATCGGTCGGCAAGGCAATAATGGCCTCCAATAAATCGTTTTGTAAAATCCAACGTCTAATCTGGCTTTCGCCACTTGCTGTGCCTCCGGTAAATAAGGGGCTGCCGTTTTCAATAATCGCGGCACGGCCAATTTCGTCGTCCATTTTATCAATGGCAGATTGCACAAACAAAAGCTGCATATCGCCGCTGCCGGGTAATCCGGCGGGGAAGCGTCCATCTTTTCCTTTTGCGTATTCTTCTTTAACGGCAACTTCAACGCCAGTACCAGCGTCTTTTCCGCCCCAAGGAGTACCAAACGGGGGATTTTCTATTACAAAGCGCATTTTTCTGTCGCAGAAGCAATCTTCCTTCATGGTATCGCGGTAACGGATGTTTTCAGCGTTTTGGCCTTTAATAAGCATTTCGGCCAGGCAAATAGCGTAGGATTCCGGGTTAATTTCCTGACCGAATAAGCGCACATCGGCAGAAGGGTTTAAACGCCTAATATAGTTATAACTGGTAGAAAGCATACCGCCGGTGCCGCAGGCTTGGTCCAGCACAGTTATTACTTTGCCGTCGTCAAAAATATCCGGGCAACCCTCGGCCAGAAGAATATTAACCATTAATTTAATAATGTCGCGGCCTGTGTAATGGTCACCGGCTTCAGCGTTTTCAGAAAATCTTCTGATTAAATCTTCAAAAATATAACCCATTTTTACGTTGTCGATAGTAGCTGGGTCTAAATCAAGTTCGGAAAATGCTTCGACGACGTTGTATAAACGGTCGTTAGCGTCCATTTTATCTATTTGTTTTTCAAAATCAAGGCTGTGGATTATGTCCTGCACATTTGCAGAAAAACCGGCAATATAAGCTTTAAAGTTGCTGGCAATGTTGTTGGAATCATTTAACAGCTCTTTTAAGCTGAACGGGCTGGTGTTATAAAAGCTGTAACCGGAAATCCTGTTCATGGCCTTGGGCGGAAAGTGCGGGTTCTCGTTAAATTTTTTAACAACGGCTTCTTTAGTTTTTTCCAGCGCACATTCAAAACGGCGGATAATAGTCATCGGGATAATAACATCTTTGTATTTATCGGACTGGTAAGTACCGCGAAGTTTGTTGGCAATGCTCCAGATAAAGTTTACTTCGGTTGTAACGTCAATGGGGCGGTCGTCCCACATAACGTCAATTTTATTTTCCTGCAAGGTTGTCAGCTCCTTTAAACAAAACATTTTGTAGCATTATAAGTTAAATATAACATAAAAATGTATATGTGAAAAAATTGAAATTATAGTTTAGCGTTAGTAAAATTGCAAAATATTTTGCAAACAAATCGCAAAAACAATATATGCCAAAATATAAAATAAAAAGCTAAAATAAAAACAATATATTGTGCAATGAGTTTGACTTTTAAAATGTGATTGGTTATAATTAATACGTACAGAACGAACGGACATTTGACATTAAATCCTCTGTACAAATTTTGGGCGGAAAAGAGGTGAAAATAATGACAAATTCGAAACAAACTTCGAAGAGTGTAGCGTCTAAGGCATCTAAAATTTTGAGAAATAATAATTATAGTAAAACTTCCAAATCTGTTGCTGGCAGCGCACTTTCTCAGACAAAGAAAAAATAATATTCTTTGTCACAGCTGTGTAAAATAACGGAATAATTTTGCGCGTGTGATTCTGCATATTTAACATAGCTATTTTCAGCCGTTACATATTTTAGTAACGGCTTTTTTTATTATATAAAATTTTATGCTGCCGTAATATAACCGGCATTTAATGATTCTTGAAGTGCTTCTTTTAAAGTGGTTTTAGTAATTTTCAAATCTTTAAAACGCACAACAGGTGGAAAACCATCTTCTTGTTCCACACGCGCTATTGCACTGGAAAAATCGCCAGTTCCAGATGTTTTATGGGGCATAGCGCCTACTAATACAAGGCTATATTGTGAATTATAGCGCAATTTATTAAAGTTAAAGCTTTTAGCGTCATTATAATCAAGGCAAAATTCAAAGCGGTTAATATTTATACCTGATTTTTTAATTATTGCACTTATTATATTTTCTTTTATTTGGGCTTCACCTATTATTACTATTTTAGCATTTTTATATGGGCGGTAGGAAGTATCCGGCTGCAATAAATTTGTCAATCCCATAAGTTCTAGCCATGTATTTAATTTTTCGGTACGGTTTAAGCTGGTAAGTATCTCCAGTAAACGCTCTGCAAATGTATCTTTCAGTCCTTGTTCAAGTTCGGTTAATTCCGCAACACCCAGCAATTAAATCCCCTCCTTCATTTCATCAAATACATTGTTTAAACGGTCGGTTGCTTTTTGCAGTTTTAACTTTAAAACCTGAATTTCATCAAGCACAGCTAAGTATTTATTAGCAATTTTATTTTGTTCGGCCATATCAGGTACAGGTACTTGTAAATTTTTTAACCTGTCAACACTGATGATAGGAATAGTTTCGCCGGTTGTAATGCTTTTTAAGGCGGCCGCGCCTTGTTCACTTTCAAAAAATGACTTGATGTAATACGGGTTTACTTTAGTTGTATCCAATTCGATGGCATACATGTTACCGACCGGTAAAACCGACTGGCCGGGAACAATTTTTGCCACAGCGACTTTATACGGAAATCCGATTTTACTTAAGATTAAATCTTCATCTTTTAAAAGGTACTGGACTTGACGCGGTTCAATCTCTTTAAGGCAATGTAAATCATCCCTGATAATACCGCTTTGAATATCTTGCAGACGCAGATATTTGATGTTTGTTTCTTCATTGCTGGACATTCTGTCTAAAGCAGAAGCAGAAACAGGGGTAGCGCGTTTAATCTTTTTGATAACGTCTTTAAACGGCATACCGTTATTAAAAGTAATATTTTTTGTTAAAAAACGTTGCGGGCTTAAAGCGTATTCATTAACTTTTAATTCGGTGTTGCCAACAGAAATGCTGTTTTCGGTATCGTTGTTATAAGCAAACAAAATATCTTCAATATTTTTATCACTGAGAATATTGGTGCGACGGCCTTTTGTAAACATTTTGGTTGCGTCTATCATACGGACTGCGCTTTTTCTGTTGCTAAATACAATCATAGTAAGTGGCAGTGCGGTAAAATTAAAAAGTTTAGCCGGTAAACTGATGACCGCTTCAACAAAGCAATTATCTACAAAATAACGCCTTGCTTGAAGATTAGCATGGTTATAACATGCACCGTTAGTCATAATGGCAACGGCTTTGCCATTGTCTTTCATCAAGCGCAGTAACAGGGAGTTAAAAATCCAGTTTTGCGATGTGCTGGGGAAGATATACGGATTTATATCTGTTAAAGTTTTAATAAATTCGTGGCCAGCAGAACTTAAATCTTTGCGCTGAAGTCCCAGAGGATAATTAGAAAACAGTTTATCAAAATTATGAATAGCAGACTGGCGCTGTGCTAATTCAAAAATATCAATAGTTTCAGTTTTAATATTAACGTTGAGCAAATTAGCACGAATATCGGTAATGTCTTTGCATGGTGCATTTAAATCATATCCATAATAATGTGCTTTAGGAATGGTTGTTGCAGCATTTAAAAGGAATGTGCCATTGCCGCTGCACAAATCGACAACATTTTCATTATCTTGAATATTTAAAATTTTAATTGCCAGTTTTGTTAAAGAACTGGGTGTTGATGTATCAGGTTCATTTTTACTGGGGTTTTCGTATGTCAGCACAATTTCTTTAAATACATCGGAAGCATATTCACGTGCTAATGGCTGTACAGATTGCCAAGCTTCCTCGTTAACAAAATTAGTAATAAAATATTTTTTCTCTGCCGCAAAATAATCATTGTCAATAATTTCATTAACGTTATCAAAAGCGTAGTTTTGTTTACCAGTAAGGTATAAAAGGTAAGCCGCGGCTATAACTTTTTCATTCGTAAGAACATCAGGCAAATTTCTTAATCTGCTGTTGAGAGAAAATACAGCGTTTTCAACTTGAGTTCTAAATTCTTTGTTTTGCAATTCCAAAACCTCCTCGCGGTTTTAAATAACTGTTTTAAAATATGGTTATCAATAACCTTGTGAGTATATGATAACACATGCGGCACATATTGTCAAATGGTTATCTATAACCATATTAAACTAACTTTTATTACAGTGATTTTTTGTTTTATCCACAATTAAGAAAGCAATTTTGTATTGCCGTGCCCGTAAACGCCCATAGAGAGTAAGTTTAAAAATAAATATTATGTATTAAATTCGTTTTTCAAAACACAGTAAATATGAATCTGCTGGCGTGCTACCATGTTTAATATATAATTTTTTACTAATAGGTAGAGAGGGTGAGAGGATAGAGAAGATTTTTTATAAAAAGTAATTTCAAAAATTGTGGATAAGTGTTAATAGAAAAAAGAAATTTTATAACTTGTGATACAGAAAACTTTTTTGGCAAAAATCCTCTCCACCCTCTCACCTTCTCTTTTAAAATTCATAGCTTGTTCGCTTGTTAAATATATGCGAACGTGCTATACTTTATTAAAACATGTGTTCGTTTTAATATGAGGCGTTTATGATGAGAACTATTTTACATGTGGACATGAATAATTTTTATGCTTCGGTAGAGTGCTTGTACCGGCCGGAAATCCGCAATTATCCTGTGGCAGTAGCGGGCGACCCTTTAAACCGTCATGGTATTATTTTAGCTAAAAATATGATTGCTAAGAAACTTGGCGTAAAAACCGGCGAGGCTATCTGGCAGGCTAAAATAAAAGCACCTAACCTTATAACTGTGCCACCTGATTTTAAAAAGTATTTACGGTTTTCGCGTTTGGCGCGAGGTATTTTATATGATTATACTGACCAGATAGAAGCTTTTGGGTTAGATGAAAATTGGTGCGATGTTACTGGTTCACTTGAGTTATTCGGTAGCGGTTATGCTATTGCCGAACAAATCCGCCAGCGCGTTAAAGATGAACTTGGTGTAACCGTAAGCATTGGCGTTTCTTTTAATAAGATTTTTGCTAAACTTGGGTCTGATTATAAAAAGCCGGACGCCATAACTATGATTTCTAACAATAATTTTAAAAATATAGTCTGGCCGCTTCCTGCCGGTAACTTATTATACGTAGGCCGGGCAACAGAACGGAAGCTACGCAATCTTGGTATTGTAACCATTGGCGGTATTGCTAAATGCCAAGTAGATGTTTTAACACGTCTTTTAGGCAAATGGGGAGAGGTGTTGTGGTTATTTGCCAACGGTAAGGATTCTGCACCAGTGCGGAAGATTGATGAATCGGCAGTTGTTAAAAGTATTGGCAACGGTACAACTACACCGCGAGATTTAACCACGGAAGAAGATGTTAAATTAGTTTTTACGGTTTTGGCAGAATCAGTAGCGGCACGGCTAAGAGATTATGGACTGAAATGTACAGGGGTTCAGATTATGGTGCGTGACAGCAGCCTTTATTATATGACGCGCCAGAGTAAACTTGATAAACCAACGTATTTAAGCAGTGATATTTTGGCTGGAGCGATGGAATTATTTAATTTAAATTATGATTGGCGGCGGCCTGTCCGGGCATTGGCATTAAGCGGTATTAACCTTGTTACGGAACATAGCGGTATAGAGTTATCTTTATTTGATGACCCACAGCAAGATGTTATTAAAGAAAAACTGGCGCATACGGTTGATGGACTGCGAAAGCGCTTCGGGCATAATGTCGTGCTAAGAGCTTCGGTGCTTTTGGATAATCGGCTCACCGGCTTTAACCCCAAAGAGGAACACACCATACACCCTGTTTCCTATTTTAGATAATAAAAATAGAAGATGTTTACCGTTAGCCCTCGGTAACGGGTATTCAAAACCCGGCCAGAATCCACAGTAAACATCTTCTACATTAAGTTTAAAATATATACTTTGACATTGTCAACCTGACAGGAGAATCATTATGCCTAAGATTGAAATTACTATTTTGGTACAACACGAAAAAGATGGCCGGGCATTACCTAAAACAATTATCTGGGACGATGGCCGGAAATTTGATATTGACCGGATTTTAGATATTCGCAGAGCAGCCAGCACCAAATATGGCGGCGTTGGCATTAGATATATCTGCCGCGTTTGCGGCCGGGAACTGCGGATTTTTGATGAAGAAGGCAAGTGGTTTATAGAAAAATAGCGGCGTTGCTACTTTTCTTTCGCGAAATCCATGTAAGCAGCAACTTTGTGTTATGATGAAAGCAAATAAAAAAAGAAAGAAGGTATATTTATGATTCGTGACGATAACTGGGTTCATTATCAAGGTGCCTGCTATTATATTATTGCTGAAAAAGATAAGGTATTTAAACCGGAAAAGTATGGGTTTACCGAGCTGTATAAAACTGAAAAATATGATTATGAATATTGTATTGTATTTGATATTACGAATAACGAGTTGAGGGTACGAAGGTTATCTATAAATAGTCATGCCAAGAAAATGCCTAAATTTTTAGGTATTTTCCCAGAAATAGATTATAAGTATGATATAGATGAGTTAGAATGTTATGATTTTAAGTATGTATATCCTTGTGTATATGATTCTCCAGATAATAAATTTGACTATACTGGCACAATATTAATGGGCATTAATCGATTTAGCAAATATATTTATGACGGTTATACTCCATTTTGCTATCACAATGATTTAGTTTGTATAACTTTTGAGCATGGTAATGTCGTAAAAACGGTAAGTTATAACGATGTTGCCGAAAAAGTTAGAGCGTTATTAAATGCCGAGGTAGAAAAAGAAGAACACAAGCACATTACGCTAAGCCAAAAAGAACGCAAAGAAATCATGCGGACATGGGAACTTAAATTTTTTCAGCGTAAAAATGTAGAAACTTTGATAAAGAAAAACTTGCCGGAAGAATATGCTGCGATGATGTGGTGGTATAAGCAAGATAATAAATAATTTTAGTTTATAAAGGAGGATAAAAATGACAGCGCAAATTTCTAATGATATTAAATATAATGGCGAAGTTTATGAGTTATTGTATGAAAGCAATTATATTTTTGAACCGGAAAAATTCGGCTTCTATAAAACATATTGGAATTGCACGGCCTGTTATGCCGGTTATATGATTGATTTAAAAGTAGAAGATGGCAGACTAATTGTTGAACGGTTACGGATAAATGACCGTACCAAAAAGCCACCTCAATTTTTAGGAACAGTTGCAGTGAAAGGCCCAAGAGATATTGACGCAGTCGGTTTATTTGAGGCTTTTGACTACATTTATAATGATGTGAATCAAAAAATAGAATTTACCGGGAAAATTTTAATAGCACGGGAGAGGGCGATTAATAACGTTTTTCATGGTTATCAGCCATTTTATTGTTTTAAAGATGTGATTGAGCTGACTTTTGAAAACGGTGACCTGATTACAGCTAACGATTGCAGCGATTTAGCAAGGCGCGTTAGAGAAAAATTCCTGAGCGAAAAAGAAAGGGTAGTTGGAAAAGCAGATAAAATACTTGAAGCAGGCCCAACGAAAGATATTCCGGCGGAAGAATTTATAAAAGCCATGCAAACGCGTTTCCATTTTTTTGATTATGAAAATATCAGGAACATTATAAAAAATAATTTTTATGACGAATACAAAACTAAAATGTGGTGGTATAAACCTGAATATAATTAAAAAAGAGCCGCTATGCTGCGGCTCTTATGTTATGTATGATGACGTTTAGCTTGCGGTCTCCAATATTTCGCCAGTATAAATTATTTTTGTAAAACAAACAACTCTTTTTGTGGTCATAACCTGTGAATGGTAGCCTTGTTTGTGTAATTCTTGCGTAAATGTTTTTTGCGATTCAGGCTTTTTACCAATTGTTTGGCAATATACTATATAGTAATTATAAAGGACACTTGATTGAATGTAGTTCTTATCGTCATCTGATTGCTGCACATAATCACAAATAAAGCTAAATATAGAATCGTTCTCTGCACGGCACCGGTTATAATTTAAGCTGATAGATTCTGGTTCATAAGGGGCTAAACCCTCCTGATAGTATTTTACGGCGTAACTAATAAGCAGTTTTAAAATGCCTTCTGCCTCTGCTTGCAATTTGCCCGGTAGCTCGTAGTCGCACTTATCGCCGGTAAACTGGTTTTCAAAGCGTATTATTTTAGTGCGTCTTAACATAGCGTCGTCAGCAAAGTTAATGGCAGGCATATAATTTGTGGTAATAAATATTTTAAAGTGTGGGTTTAAGCTGATAAAGCCTTTGTAAAGCTCGCGAGCTTGGACATCATCGCCGCCGGAAATAGATTTTATGAGAGCACTATCCATTTCCTGGCCGTTATTACCCTCACTGACAAAGGCCATACGGGTGTCCTTAACGTTAACTAAAGACGGATTTAAAGAATTGCCGTTTCTCTTTAGTATAAATGCGTCTTGGGCAACGCTGCCGGTTAAAGTGCCTAAAATATTGCGGAGAAGGTTAACCAGCACACTTTTGCCGTTAGCACCGTTACCGTAAAAGACAAAGAAGGCTTGTTCCTTAATTTCACCTGTTAAACAATAACCAAGAATACGGAGCAGATATTCCCGTAATTCAACGTCACCGCAAGTTATTTCATTCATGAATTGGCAAAATCGTTCTGGCGTTGGCGCGTCTGGATTATATGCAATGGGGCTTTTGACGGTAATATAATAATCAGAGCGAGGCTCAATTAGTTGTCCGGTTCGTAAATCGACAACACCATTTTGAACTGCAAGCAAATTGTTGTGCGTATTAAGAATGTTCTTATCTACAACAAGGTCAATTTGTGCAGCTTTTATCATGGAATTTATCTTATCGACACTACCTAAAGCGTGAGCTGCACGTTTTCTTGCCTCGTCACCAATGATTTTGGCAACTGAATCAAAATTTCTTTGCAATTCTCTGGCCAGACATTTGATAGCAGTATTACTTATGTGTTCCCAGCAAATTCCATCAAAATGATACCAAGTATCTATTGCTTCTACATATATAAGCTGTCCATTATACATTGCTGCAAATTTTTCGCCATGCCCAATATCGTTGTCGTCATAATTTAATAGGTAGGCATATGTACTGCGGCTATCATCTATACGGTTACTTTTAAAAACCATTGCGTTGTTGATTGTGCGCTCCATATAATCTGAACGGTTACATTTTTTTATATGCGCTTCATCTTTTGACTGATAATGTGGCGACTTAAAAAATAAATCCTGAATTTCTACTGGGTTAGTAGTTATTTGTGCAAGCTGGCAACAAAGCGCCATATCATCACTGCTTTCGTTGCCTTTAGGACGTAGCCCATTCCACAGCTGATTAAAATAATTGCTGTTCATTAATTTTTCTTGAAGCAAAGCATTTAAATTTTCTGTTATCTTGTTGTTGACAGAAATGGGCGTTGAGCTGCTAAAAGAACGACCAGCATTAGGAATCAGCGAAAAAACATAATCAATAAAATCTTGGTTTTCCGCTACCGGCAATTTAGTATTGCCATCAGGGTACGCATTACCGGTAACAATAAAGAAGCGTTTTTGCTCATATAACTCTATGCCGAAACCATGAGGTGAAAGTTCCGTGCTCAATTTTACGCCGGTATTGGTAGGCAATTTGCCACGCAAATATACATGTAACCCGGTGCCACTAACGCTCCGTTCAATATAAGAAGTGTTGCGGCTGACAATTTCCTGAATGGTATCATTGATTAAGTTGCCATCAGTATCAAGGCAACCGTCAAAATCAATGCCAACAATATCGTCATCATCAGTAAACACAAAACCGATGCCGTTAATCCTGTCTTGGTGCTCCTGGTAATATTTTATGGCGGTATTAAAATCCGCCCAGTTTGCTTCATCTGTAATAGAAGCTACTTTGCCGGAGTGAGCCGAAACAGGCCGTTTTGTTTGCTTACCGCCTTCTTCTACCATATTTAGGCAAACCCAGCGGGCAATGCTTTTCATCTCTTCTGGAATATTATTATAAATTTCAAAATCAGGCATAGTAAAGCCTCCTTTTTATGTTATATTTTATATTGTGCTCCCCGCCAAAAGGCAGGGGAGCTTTTGTATTAAGTTAAACTAATTTGCTGTTCTAAACAGATTAAGGAATCTTTGTTATTAATTGCTTCCAGTCCGTTTAAACAGGCCTTGGAAACAGTTTTAAAGCGGCGTATGTATTGGCCGTTTTCTAATTTTGTTAAAGTTTTGGTGCATATACCGGCTCTTTTTGCCAGTTTTATTTTAGACAGCCGTAAACGTATACGCATTTCCTTTATGGCTGCGCCAGTTTTTTGCCAATGTTCAGCATTTTTATCAAAAAATGCTTGCTTTTCTTCAGCTGTATATTTTTTATACATTTATAAATTCTCCTATTTTAATATATTGTTATAGAAGCTTTCCAGTTTCTGAATTTTTTTGTAACCGGTATCAACGCGGCCATTTTCGATGTTGTATATCGTTACATGGCTTAGTCCAGTGGCCTTTGCAACATCGCGTAGTGTAAGGCCAAGCTCGTTACGGTATTTTCGGAATTTTTTATTGTTATTCATAACTACCTCGTTAGATTTTTAGAAGATTTATCATCTTCATTACTATTATTACCGACTGCTGTTCATTATTTTTAACAAATATTTGTAAAATTTTTTATATAATTCCGGGCACTACCTGTTTATTCATGGTTTGCTTGCCCGGAGTATTCTTGCCCCCGGGTGGTTGACTTAGCTCACGCATAAGCGTGGGCTTTTTTCATTTCAGGATAGAAAGGAGTTGAAACCATGAGAACAATTATCAAATCAGCACTGGTAGTTTTATGTGCAACGCTGTGGCTGCTCTTTAAAGAAGCCTGTGCGTTGGCCGACAGCTTACCATCAGAACTGGATATTGAATTTACCTGGCCGGAGTTTATTACTGCTTCGGCCTTGTTCTTATTCAGTTGGTTAACTTTTGGCCTTGTTATGGCTGTGCTACAAAACTAAAGGAGTTGTTACTTATGAAAAATATTGACCAAGCTATTATCACTTTGCTCGAAATGTTTAAAAACCGTAATTTTCCTGAACATGTAGCTTTTACCATTATTAAACGAAAAGCCTGTGATACTGCCGCCAAACCATCAGATAATTGGAGTATCGGCAATATCTTAATCATGGCCTTTATTGGTAAGACTGATGACGCACGTACCTATAAGCAATGGCAAGCTGCTCACCGTCAGGTTAAACGTGGAGCTAAAGCGTTTTACATCTATGCCCCGGTAACAAGGAAAATAAAAGCAGCTGATTCCCTGACCGGCGAAGATGATTATATCTTGCTGGGCTTCCGTACACTTCCGGTTTTTAGATTAGAAGATACGGAAGGTGAGCCGGTTAATACGGCAGATTATACGCCGCCGGTTATGCCGCCATTTTTTGATGTGGCTGCAAAGCTGGGGTTTACTGTTACCTGGGACGCTTTTGATAACATGGAGTTCGGTTCATACAACACCAGAACCCATGCTATCACCTTGCGTAGCCAGGACGCTTTTATTTATTTTCATGAGCTTGCCCATGCTGTTAATGCGACCTTTGCCGATTTAAAGCAAGACCGGGCTAAAGCTGAAATCGTAGCAGATTTAACAGCTGCCGTCTTATGTGAGTTGCAAGGAATAAACGGTTATCAACAGCAGACTTATAGATATATCCAAAGTTACTGCCGCGACCGTTCTGGTAATGGCGTTATCAAAGCTGTGCTCAGCGTCTTAAATGACGTGGAAAAAATCGTCAACATCATTATTGATACTGCTAACAAACCTTGTGCCGGTAAGGTACAAGGTTAATTTTTTATATCCAAGGAGGAATTTACTATGAAAACCACCATGAACAACAAACCTTATACCGTTATTGCCGACTGCCGTAAATTATCCTATGACGAATGGTTAAAATTGCGTAAATCCGGTATCGGTGGAAGTGATTGTGCCGCCGCTTGCGGCCTTAGCCGCTGGAAAACCAGGTTCGAACTCTGGCTTGAAAAGAGCAGCCGTTTTACCCAATCTTCCGTTGGTGAAGCTGCGTACTGGGGCCGAATCATGGAACCCATCTTGCGTGATGAATTTAGTAAACGTACCGGCTTTGAAGTAAAGGAGATGCCTGCCTTTTTTCGTTCTTCGGCTAATTCGTTTATGCAGGCCAACATTGATGGCTGCGTTAATACCGGAAACGGTTATGCTATTTTAGAAATAAAAACTGCTGGCAGTTATGCTGTTGGCGACTGGGAAGATGGACTGCCGGTAGAATACTACCTACAAATCCAGCATTACCTTGCAGTTATCGGTGCGGACAAAGCTTATGTGGCTGTGCTTCTCGGCGGTAATAAATTTCAATACCAAGAGGTTAACCGTGACGATGAAATGATAACCAATATAGTCGCCATGGAGAAAGATTTTTGGGAAAATTACGTAGTCAAAGATGTCCCGCCGCCTGTAACCGCCGCCGACAAAGACCTGCTTTATACTCTGTACCCAAAGACGCAATATAATGTGGTTAAACTTTCTGAGGAACATTCTATATTGTTCTCGCGGTATTTGATAGCGAAGCAGGCACTTGACGAAGCACAGAAGGCCAAAGATGAAGCCGAGGCTAAGCTCAAAGCGCTTATTAAGGACGCTTCAAAAGCCACCTGTGGCTGCTACACCGCTACTTGGAGCGAGGTTAACCGTAAGTCATTGTCAAATGACCTCGTAAAACAGATTTTGACACCGGAGCAACTTGAAAGCTGCACAGTAATCACTACCAGCCGCCGTTTTTCAATTAAATCCAGTAAAGGATTACCGAAAAAATAAGAGAAAGGAAGGAATCAATCATGGCTAATATCAATGAAATTAAATCTATCATCGGAGCTAAAGCACGCCCAGTTATTGAAGCAACAACAGAAGGAACCGCTGCACTCAAAGAACATGAACAGAAACTTGTGCCTATTCCAGTAAAGGAAGCACTATCCAACAATACTCGTTCGGAACTGACTGCTTTTATCAAAACTCTCGTTGAAGGGTTAGATTACGGCAGTATTCCAAAGATTAAGGGGAAGGTGCTGTTTAAGCCCGGTGCACTAAAAATTTTAAACTTCCTCAAACTCCGTTACAGTGTCAATGTAATAGACAAAACCGTCAGCGTGCCCGATAAATTTATAGGTTACACTGTAAAAATCATTGTTACCAACTGTGACGGTGACGTAGTACGAGAAAGTATCGGTGCTGCCAACAGCTTGGAGGCGAAGTTTGAAAAGGCCGGGTTCAGCAGCGATAACCTTATTTGCCGAATGGCTGCTAAGCGTGCTTTAGTTGCCGCGGTAAAAGAGATAATTGCTTAATTAATGATATTGGTTAGCGCGCATGTGATAAAAGTTCGCGTGCGCGCTTAACAAGATATTATTTAAAATGGGGCTTCATAGCAAGACATATCTTCATCGTAATACATGGACTCATCGTAAGGTGAATTTTTTGCGAATGAATCATATGAATCATATAAATCAAATAATTTCTCTAAAATTTTGGTTACGGTTTCCTGGCGGGCTTTAACAAAAAATAATTGTTTTTGAGATTCGAAAACATCATTATCACAAATATCACAAATATTTTCCGCAAAAGCTATAACATCATCTAAAGTATAGTAACGCTTTCCTTTCAATTGTATAGATTTTTCGTCAAGAAAATTAGTAATAATTTGCTCGTTAAAGGAGAAACCATTGTATATGGTTCCGTAAATGGATAGAATAGTAGTTTCGGGAATAAGTAACATCATTGATTTTTTGAAATTCTTAAAAGAATTTTTCATAACATTCATCTCCTATAATAATATTGCAATATTATTTTCATAATACGACGCATATGTTGGTGTCGATACCAAGCGCGTTTAATTTGCATTCCATACGCGCCGTACTATAAATCTTAATAAATTTTGGCCATCGTTTTATTACTATGTTGCAAAACAGGGGGTGAATAAAGCGGGGCTGGCTTATCGCAATGTACATTGCTTCTAAACCAGGTGTCAACCTCATTTACATCATAGTAGAACCTGCCGCCAAGTTTGATGTAGGGCATTCCGCAGTTTTTACGTAAATTTTGGATTGTCCAGGTTGAAGTATTCAGCATTTTTGCCAATGACTTTCCAGTAACGTAGTTAGAGAAAATTGGCTGCTGGGGAGTTTGATTTAAATTGTAATCGCTCATATGATTACCTTCTTTCTTTAGAATATTTGTGGGAACACGTTAACACAATTGATAATAATATCGTTTTGTTGGTGCACCTCAAAAAAAGGACGCAAGTCCTTTTTAAGTCAAATTTTTGTAAGAAAATCTGATGATTTCTGGCAATACCGCTAAATCTTCGGATAAAGAAACAAATTCTTCCATACTAAAGAGGCTGGTTGTTGCCTCGTTGCTCTGAAGCTCTTTATCGGCCAAGTATATTTTTAAGTTGTTTAACTTACGCTCTCTGCTAAGTAGGTCATCAGAATTATTGCTAAACAAGTAATAATCGTGGTACGAATGCTGTCCCACATAGATGCCGCTGAAATCGGTAAGCAGAACATTTCTGATGGTTATCAGGTAAGGAATATTGGGATATTTTTCTCTTAACCATCTAAAATCAGAATTGCAGTAATTTGCAAATAGCGTTACCCATTCTGCGGATAGAGCGATTATGGAACGAATGCTGTAATCCTTTCCTTTAGAAACAGTAGTACCTCTACCAGTCATTATAGCCATAATATCCTGTCTATTAAATTTCGTCCAGGTTATTATATCTTCTGTCAGGCTAAATGTCCCTATGTTAGGAGAAAGGTTTGCAGTTATTGCTTTAAAGATGTCGTCGGAATTTTGCTTTATTATACCTGGCTCATTCTTTAAAATGTAGCTTCCTAGTACCTTAGCGAGAATGACAACAATCTTATCGAGTTTGCGGCCTTTAACTTCCATCATGGTCTTAGCCGTAAGAGCTTCTGGCAAGGTGACTATTGGATATACCGGAAGGACACCTCGTGCTTCAATGCCGTTGTTGGTATTTATAGCGCCATGACATAAACCGGCTTTTATGTAATTGCGCAGCGTCTGGGTGGTCAGCGGACAACTTAGACGTCTGCTTTCTTCAATTAGCTCGTACTGGTTAATCATGGTCGGCACCTCCGCGTCAGATTTCTTACAGTCCCAATTTTATCATATCAAAACAAAGATGTCAACATCGAGAATAAGAAAAATATAATAATCACAATCGTTTTGTTGCTGGAGTGCAAAATTTATGTTATAATTGTGGTAGTCGATACCAGCGCGGTGAAAAGGAGGCACCGCAATGCCAAAGAAAATTGAATATAAGGGAAACAATGTTTACGTCCTGCGCGTACCGGTAGGTCATACCCAGCGCGGTTACGTTAAGACTACCAATAAAAGAGTAGTTGCCAACTCTATGGCTGAAGCACAGGCTTTGTACTATAAATATGAAGCTGGAGTTAAGGCGGAGATTGAATCATCCGGAGCTACTCCGAAAACCGTAAAAGAATTGGTAGAGCACTGGTTCGAAAACGTGGGTAATATTGGAAGAAAAAATACTACTATTGCTACGGACAGGCATACAAGCCAGCGTATAATTGAGGCATTGGGCGATTTGCATGTTCGGAAGGTAACTTATACTCAGCTTAACAGATTTACCGCGAATTTAATTGATGAGCAGTGCCGTAATAATTCTGGACGGGCTTTATCAAACAGAACTGTGCGTATGCACCAAGACTTTTTAAAGAAGCTGTTCGACTATGCTGTAAAAATCGGACTGCGCCTAGATAACCCTACAGAACACATGACCTTTGTCAAGAAGTCGCGTAAGAAAATCGCACTTCCGAACATGAACTTTATAAAAGACTATGTTCAGACAATAGATGAAAAATCTACTAATTTACGTTGTGCTGCTTATTTGGCGCTCGCTTTAGGGTTGCGTAGAGGCGAAATATGTGGTTTACGTTGGCAGGACGTTGATTTCCAAAGTAACATCATCATGGTTAAATGGAACCGCGTAAAGTATGATAAGGCTGGAACAGTAAGTAAAAATGCTATTATTGTAGGAGCCTCTATACTTCAATCTCCAAAATCAGAAGAAGGAGATAGGCAAGTAGCAGTGCCCAACGAAATAATGGAAGAACTGAGAGAATTGAAACTGCTGAATGATAGTCATAAAGCTGTATATCAGTCAGTACCGGGATATGAACCAATTTTTTCAGAGTTTCTTATTTTGAATGAAGCTACAGGCAGACCGATAAATGTTGATACCTTATCGCGTTTTACAGGACGCATAAGCAAGTGCTGCGGACGAGAAGGGTTTACAACGCATAAATTAAGGCATTTAGCGACTTCGGTTATGCTTGACCAAAAGCTGCCGGTTAATGTGGTTCAGAGCGTACTTGGACATGCTGATTCAAAAACTACATTGGACATTTATGCACATTTACTAAGACCGGTAAACACAGAAGCCGCTCAAATCATGGGAAATTTTCTGCAAAATATGCGGAAATAAGTAAAAAGCTATTAAGAAATAATAATTCTTGGACATTTTTCTTGGACATTTTCCTCAATACTTAGTAAGTTTTGAAGCCGGATAAGGCCAAGCCCCGAAAAAACAAAAAAGCCGCAGATAAGCTCTGCGGCTAAAGTTGTGAAGTTGGTCGGGGCGGCGAGATTCGAACTCACGGCCTCTTGTACCCGAAACAAGCGCGCTACCAAACTGCGCCACGCCCCGACAGTGTGCTAATTACTGCAACAAAATGTATTATAGATAATAAGTGAGAAAATGTCAATACTTTTTTAAAAAAATTTTAACCTTCAACTACAACGCGGATGAATTTTACGTTGAATGCTTCGGCAATATGCGGCAGGCATTCGCGTTCAATGTTCGTGCGGTGCAGCTCGCTTTCGGCAACAATCATAATTCTGTCGCCGCTGAGGTTTATATTGTGTACCTTGCTGATAAGCCGTTTAAAATCATCTTCACCGAGCTTTTCCCTTAATTTGGCAAGCCCTTCCATAAGGTACGGTTTTTCTTTAGACATACGTAATTCCAAAGGCGAAAAGGGAACGGTAACAACTTTGGCATCCCTTGCCAAAACAAAATCTTCTTCATGTTCGCCCGGTACTACCAGATCATCTCTCATTGTTCTTCCTCCTTTTGCTTTACTAATTAATTATAGTTTATTGTTTTAACGTAGTCAAGAGCATGGAATTTGACAAATTTATCTGAAATAAGATAAAATATTGCATCTAAAATTTAAAACTGGAGTTGATGTAATGAGTTTTTTGAACGAGTTTAAAGATTTTGCCATGCGCGGGAATGTTATGGATATGGCAATAGGTGTTGTAATAGGCGGTGCGTTTGGGCAGATTACCACTTCGCTGGTAAATAATATAATTATGCCGCCGCTCGGCATGCTTATCGGCAAGATAGATTTTTCCAATTTATTCATAGCGCTGGACGGTAAGGATTATCCTTCGCTTAAAGCTGCTGCGGATGCAGGCGCTGCCGTTCTTTCGTACGGTGTATTTATTAATACCGTAATTAACTTTTTAATAATTGCTTTGGCAGTTTTTATTGTTGTAAAACAATTTAACCGTTTCAGGCCCAAAGCCGCACC
>ERZ780202.692-NODE-692-length-22381-cov-2.793873_pt1 | contig 22381 bp, 15 predicted proteins | sample MGYA00510978_ERZ780202 | MGnify/ENA primary metagenome ERZ780202 (study PRJEB29588, sample SAMEA2155689) | human gut metagenome | biome: human gut; feature: human-associated habitat; material: faeces | place: Denmark | collected 2008/2010 ...
CGTCTGTCTTAATGAACGGATATCTTCGTCAAGTTCTTTGTCATACATAATTCCTGCCATCGGCGCATCTTTTAACATTTCACTTTTCGTTTCCGGCAGATTATAAACTGCTGCCGGGCGGTTGATTTCTGCCTCTGTCTGCTCCCGCAATTCTTCCTTAATGTTTTGCGATACCTTTAATAATTCCACATGTACATCTGCATCAAAATTTACATTTGTAAGCGTTGTAAAAAGAACGTTTTCCAAAAAACGCACCACTTCTTTAGGCGCATGTTCCCCTGTTTCCAATAATTTTTTTGCATAACAGCAGATTCCCTTTGCCTGATAAATCAGCAAATCCTGCAAATTTGCGATTTCCGGTGTCTTTCCACAGACACCCATTTTCGTACAGCCTTTTCCGTTTGCCGTCTGCTCGCACTGATAGCAGAACATCTCATACCCCAAATCCATGTTATTACTCATTTTCCTCTCCATTCCTACCGCAATTGCGGTATATTCGTTCTTTCAATATATAAGTATTGACATTCTTTGAAACTGCATACACTGTTTATAAAATCTAATTTGTTAAAGTTTTATGATTTCCTGTATTCTCCATTGACATTCCTACCAAAATACTATATTATAGTACCAATATACTATTATCTGATAATCATTACTATTATTTATTGCAGACCAAATGAAAGGATTTCATATGAAAATTAAACACACTTTATATATTATCCTGCTGACAGCTTCACTGATTCCGCTTTATATTTTTGCTTCTGTCATGATTGTACAGAATAATAAAAACACTAAAAGCATGATGCAGGAAAATCTGCGCTTTATCAGTGAATCTACCATATCCAGTATCGAGAGTTTTTGTGAAGCCCGTAGAGATACGATTGATATGATTACCCAGTATGAAATGATACAGGATGCTGTTCATTCCAGTCTGGATGGCAGCATTTCAGATGATGATTCCATTTCCTATATTAATAATATGTTATGGGAGCGAAAAACCCATTGTGATTTTTTACAGAGTCTTTTCATTATTGATACCAATTTTAACATTGTTGCATCCAGTGAAAATATTACTGCTTCAACTTCAGATTATTTTGCCCATGCTGATTCAGACTCTTTAAACGGCAATTTCATAATTTCCGATGCTTACCAGCGGTTAATTGATGGTGAAATGACTACTGTTGTTGCTGCATACTCCGGTATTTTTGACCTTAATACACAAAACATAATTGGCTATGTTGTAGAAGAAATTCCGACTTCATACTTTGATAACTACCGCTCCAATACAACTTTATGGGAAAACGGGCTGCTCTATCTTATTGATAACAATAACTTTTTTATCACTGCCGGCAATCCGGATGAATCTACTTCCGATTCATTGACTGATGCCAATGACAACGCCATATGGCAGAAAATTACTGAACATTTATCCTGCACCAATCGTTCTAACACTTCCGGACAATTTTATTTTAACGTTTCCGGAAATGAATACGCGATATATTATGCACCGGTTCATTACACAGACTGGATGATTTTTATTACTATTGATTTAAGTTCTTATCAGAAAATGAAAACTGCCTACCGCATCCTGCTTGGCACAACAGTTCTTTGGACTTCCGTTGTCCTTTTACTGGTACATTACCTGATTACGAAAAAAATAACCAAACCGGTACACCTGATTTCCGGCACGCTTGAAAATGTCCAGCTGCAAAAAAACTATGCACTACGTATTCCGTATGATAAAAATGATGAACTTGGTAATTTATCCAATAAAATTAATGCACTGTTAGCCTATGCTGAAGCCAATGAAGTACATCAGCAGGAATATCAACGATATCTTACCAAAAAAACACAGTTAGACCCGATGACACAGCTTTTCAATAAAAATGCCATTGAAAATAAAATACATGCTATGATTGAACAGGCAAACGACACACATACCCGCATTGCCGTCGGCTTTCTGGATATTGATAATTTTCGTGACTATAATACACTCTACGGACATCAGGAAGGCGACCGCGTTATCCGCTTTGTTGCCTCTATTTTAAAAGAAAACATTAACGGAATTGTTGGCAGAAACGGTGGTGACGAATTTCTTTTCTGCCTTGCCGCAGTCGATTCAAAGACAACTATTGAAAATGAAATCCGTACAGTTTTTGAAAAACTACAGGAAGGTCTTATAAACTTAGAAACCGGTGAACGAATGTCTATTCCCTGCAGTATCGGCATTTTTGCTGAAAACGGCAGTCAGCTGCATTACAGCTATATGGTACAGGGTGCTGATGCAGCGATGTATCAGGCGAAAGAACTGGGCAAGAACACCTACTATCTTAATTACAATTAAAGGACAACCCATCGTGCAACCGCTTTAATCACGCACTTTCTATATTCTAAACAGTCAGTATAAAACAAGAGGAACGATATGATACTATCAAAGTTTTACCTCATCTGTTATCATATCGTTCCTCTTTTAATTCTATGTCAGTTTCCAACTTTTTTACAATTCCCGAAGCATTCCTGTCTTTTTCATTACCGGACGTAATGCCAGATAAATAATCGTTGCTACAATCACTGCTATGACTGCATTAACCGATGTTGTAATCGCACCGATTTTTGCAAGTGCCTTGGCAAGGTCCTGCGGAACACCAAGCAGATAGGATTTATAAAAATATCCCACAACCGGGTCTGCCACAATATTAAATGCCATACCGCATACACTTGATACAATCGTTGCAACGGTTACATACTTTGCTGAATGGTCTTTTGAAAGATGGAACAGCTTATGTGCTACAAATCCTACAATCAGACCGATACAAAGCTTTAAAATAAAGGTCTTTGGTGCGCTCGTTACATACGCCGTTGTCAAATCGCTGATTGTCATACCGACTGCTCCGGCTAAACCGCCCCATGCACCACCGATTAACAATGCCGCTAAAACACAGAAGACATTACCGAAGTGAAACATTGTTTTCTCTGTTCCGACCGGAACATCAATTTTAATAAATGTTGCACCTACATAACATAATGCTGCACACAGCGCTGCCTGCGCCAATACCTTTGTATCAACCGGTTTACGCTCTCCCTTGGACACGATATTACAAATACCCGCAATCAATACAATCACACCTGCAATTGCAACTAATAATGATACTGCATATGCCGTGTTACCCTTCTGTACATAATTGTGAAAACACAATACCAGACCGATTACAAAAATCACAGCGCCTGCAGCTGCTTCAATAATACTTCCTGACTTTTTCATCATCCTCATCCTCCGTTCCTTTTGCTTCGGATAAGAATAAGCTTTTACTGGCAATTATAAAAGTACCAATTTGAATTTTATTTATATAGCCAGTTTATTTTTGTTTTATGGTCAGTTTACTTTACTGATACTCACGAATTAAAAACATCGGCTTGATTGCCATAACTTCATCATATTCTTCCTGCTCTACTACCACGCTGGAATTTAATGCTTTTAAATCACTCTTTAAAACTTCAAGTGCCTTTTCGATGGTCGTTGCACGACCTTCCTGCATAATATCAATCATTCTCTTTAACACGACCGGATGTGCATACCATGCCGGAACCGGAAAGTCCGGATATTGTCTGATGTACTGCTGCATTTCATCAACAGCCTGTTCCAAATGTGTTTCAATGTACTTTTTATTGTTTCTTGCAGTCGGTAAAACATTGGCACTGGAAAAGAAGAAAATGGAAGCCAGTCCAAACAACAGGAAATACATTGCAAATCCAGCATGTGTAATCAATGCGTAGATACCATACAGCAATGCCGCTGCTCCCAACAGCGTAATGCTGAGTGCTACCCATTTATATGCCGGATTACTTCTGTCATACACTCTTTTTCTTTTTGCCCCTGCACTTAATGCAATACTTAATTCTTCATTCTTATTCAGATACTGCATACAATTCTCTAATACGGCAATATTCTCCTGTGCTTCTTTTGTCAGAACCTTTGCTTTTTTCTTTGCTGCAAGACGTTCTTTTTCTTTCAGTCTTTTTTCCGCTTCTGCGCTGTGAAGCCGGATTTCAGGATGTGTCTGTTTTAAATAGGCTAATAAAGAATCGACATTTTCTTCAAATTTGAAATTGCACTGCTTTTCTTCGCCATTGTCATATTCCACAACCAGATACGGAATCGTTGCAAATAATCCCTTTCCTGTGAATCCGCCTTTGCTCATCGCAACTCTTTTAAATACTCTTTTTACGGAAGTGAGCGGAATGTAATATCTTCTCTCAAAATAAAAACTGTTCAGATAAATCGCTTTTTCTCCCACTCCGCATGGTCCAAACTTTCTACAATGCTTTTTATCCTGCGCCAATTCTTCCTTTTCAAGCGATTCTTTTCCTAAACAACGTGGTTTCCACAACATACAACCAGCCCCTTCCTTCAGTCATTGTTTCTTTGGTGTGTTCTTTCTATTCTTTCTATTATTTCACCAAAGAATAAAGACGGGGAGCCACACGAAACATCGTCTGCTTTCAACTATTTTCATGTGGCATCCCCTTTAATCTAAATTATTTTATCTTTTATGTACCTCTGTAAAATGCATTTACAGATTTTCTAAACGCCTACTGTTATGCAGCTTCTTTTGGCTGTTTCTTTGTTGCATACATGAAGATGCCAAAGAATACAATTGCTAAAATGATACCTGCCGGGTAAGCTACTGTTGTACCGAGGTTCAAGCACTCCGGTGCATAGAAGAAATAGGTCATAGATACGGCACTCATAAAGGTTGCCGGTACTACGGTAATCCAGTAATTCTTCTTTTCTCTGAATAAGAACATACTTGCTGTCCACAATACAATCATAGCGAGTGTCTGGTTTGTCCAGCTGAAATATCTCCAAACGATTGTATAATCCAGATGTCCGACAACTGCACCAACTGCTAAAAGCGGTACACATAAGATCAGTCGTTTTGTAAACTTAGACTGGTCAACCTTAAACCAGTCTGCAAGAACCAGTCTTGCACTTCTGAATGCTGTATCACCTGATGTAATCGGGCATACAATAACACCAATCATTGCAAGGGCAACACCGACACCGCCCATTGTCTTAGAGCATACATCGTAAATTGCTGCGGACTGTCCATTTGCAAGAATGGCACTTAAACCAGTACTTAAACCATCTGTTACTGCATAGATTGAACAACCTGCTGCTGCCCAGATTAATGCGATAACACCTTCTGCAACCATCGCACCATAGAATACGAAATGTCCCTGCTTCTCTGACTTCATACAACGTGCCATAAGTGGTGACTGTGTTGCATGGAAACCTGATATAGCACCACATGCTACTGTGATGAACATAACACTCCATATAGGTGTTGCCTTTGGATGCATATTAGTGAAGTTGTTCCATATTTCTGGTATCTGATACTCTGAATGTGTGAAGATACCAATAGCAACACCAAGTGCCATAATGATAAGACATATACCAAATATAGGATATATACGTCCGATAATCTTATCAATAGAGATAAATGTTGCTATAAAGTAGTAAGCAAGAATAATCCATAACCAGAATTCTGTACTTGCTACAATACCTGTAACTCCACCATTCTTAAATAATGTTACGATAAGTCCTGCAGGTCCTACTGCAAATACTGTACCTACCATAACAAGTAATACTACACTGAATATTCTCATAACATTCTTCATAAAGCCGCCAAGATAAACTCCGCAGACCTCTGAAATAGATGCTCCGTTATTACGTTCTGAGAGCATTCCTGAGAAATAATCATGAACACCACCGGCAAATATAGTACCAAATGTAATCCAAAGAAAAACAACTGGTCCCCAAAGGGCGCCCTGCATAGCACCAAATATTGGTCCAAGACCTGCAATATTAAGGAGCTGTACTAAAAACAGCTTCCACTGTGGCATAACAACATAGTCTACGCCATCATTAATCTTAACTGCTGGTGTTTCTCTGTCATCTGGTGCAAATGTATTCTCTACAACTTTACCATAAACAAAATATCCACCAATCAGAAGAGCCAGACAAATAAAAAAACTAATCATAGCCTTTTCCTCCTCATTTGATTAAATAATAAAATATTAAATTGTATACAGTACTGTTTTTTGATATCTTCATTATAAACTTTTCATAAAAAATTTCAACTTTCAAAGCAAAAAAAATGTACCGAAAAACCTCGGTACATTTTGTGAAAATTGTATAATTATATATTATTTGCATGTACTGTTTTATAGCTTTTCACTAATTGCCAGTACGTATTATCCACACATATCACCTATGTAATATGCAATCTCTCATCAATGCAGATAGCTTTCAGGAATATAATCTTCTTCTACATTCTGCCTAGCTGTTCATAATCATCATCTGCATCCTGTTCTCAACATTGGCATAACTTGTATCAGGGTCAAGGTCAAGTGGAAGAATTGTAACGTCTGGATAATCCTCTTTAATTCTCTTTATAACACCTCTTCCACATATATGGTTAGGAAGACATCCGAACGGCTGAAGAATGATAAACGACTTTACCCCCTCCTTTGCATAATGAACTATCTCTGCCGCCATAAGCCAGCCCTCACCACAGCTTAATGTTTCCGGTATGATATTTCTTACGCCTTCATACATATCCCTTGGTCTTAACGCCTTTTTATACAGCGGATGAAGCACTGCGGTCTTTTCAAGGCTCTTCTGGACATGGTCAAACAACCAGTCTACAGCAAAAGGATAAGGGAATATATTGGCATTATAATCCTTTATCTCAACCATTGAAGCTAAGAAGTCTTTTCTTAACTGGTCAGTTATTCTTGGGAATATAGTTTCCATTCCGTTAGCTTCCATATATCTCTCGATATTAAAGTTAGAACCGGAATGATATGTAACAAGCAGCTCTCCCGTAATAAACACCTTTGGCTTTAAAGTGCTTCTGTCATATGGAACTGCCGCCATATCTTTCATACTCTGCTCAAAGACCTTTCTTGCATTACCGATGCCTTTTCTTATGCCATCTGCCAGCATTTCAACGCAATGATTGTATACACGGTCTGTTTCTCCCTTATTGACCTCATAAGGACGTGTTTTTCTGCATACATCTGTGAGCATATCAAGCATCATAAATGTCCATACTGCTTCAAGCACTGCACTCACACCAAGAAGGAACACTCCCGGATGATTTCTTTTTGTATCATTGACATCCGTTGTAAGAATAGGCACATCTGAAAATCCCGAAGCATCAAGACCTTTTCTTAAAAGTCCTGCATAGTGTGACATACGGCAGTCGCACTGGAACTTTACCATACCAACAGCTACCTCATCGTGATTATAGTTGCCTCTCTTAAGCTCTGCTATAAGTTCACCTATAACCATCTGTGCTGGAAAACATATGTCATTGTGTACATATTTCTTTCCAAGCTTAATCTCCTCAGTTGAACCTATCGGTATTCTCTTAACCTTAAAGTTCTCCTTTTCAAGTATGCCCTCGAGTATCTTAGACACTTCAACTGATATATTAGGAACAAGTATAGTCCTTACTTTCTTGTCCTTTCTATAGAACTTTGCAGGACTAGGCTCTGTAAGACTTTCATACATATGCCTTTTTATAAACTGCTCATCACTTATGCTCCTTCGTATCTCTACCGACCTTATAAATGACTGTATTCTAATGCCAAGTGCGCCTGTAGCATCGCTTTCATCGACCTTAAGAACAAGAGGAGGCTTATGTCCGCTCTCATTCATTATTCGTATTATTTCATCGGAAAGTATGGCATCATGTCCACAGCCAAAGCTTACTATCTGGATATACTCAAGCTCGGGTGTCTTTGCGGCAACCATCGCCGCAGAAAGCATACGTGTGTGGAAGTTATTGGTAATCTCCGCTCTTGTATTGGATAAATCCTGTTCGTTCAACTGCCTTAAGCTGTCTACAGGAAGCACTGATATACCTTTCTTAATAAGCATATGTGATATATTCTTGCTTACAAATGGGTCTGTATGATATGGTCTTCCCGCCAGCACAACAACAAACTTCTTATGTTTCTTTGCATCCTCTAACACCTCATCTGCCATACTGACAAGTGTGTCCTTGAACTCATCCCTTGCCGCTTTTGCCTGCTTATATGCTTCTTCTGCCTCATTTTTTGTTACGCCAAGCTCATCTGTGGCATACTTAATAATCTGGTGTCTTCTGTCCTTTACAGAAAACCAGTGGAATATAGGTGTATCAAACTTAACGCCGTATCTTTCCTCAGGAGTCTGTGAGTTTCTGACAACCATAGGATAGCCCATTACTACTGAACATACATAAGGGCTTAACTTATCAGTTCCCTCTGGTGGCATATGCATAACATACGGCATAAATATCCTGTCGACCTTCTGGTTTACAAGACTTTCTATATGTCCATGTACAAGCTTTGCAGGAAAACATATTGTATCAGAAGCAACATACTTAAGACCATTTTCGTACATCCTTCTGTTGCTCTTCTGCGATATCTTAACATTATATCCAAGTGCCTTTAAAAATGTTGTCCAGAAGGGCATACTGTCCCAGAATTCAAGTACGCGTGGAATACCTACAGTGACATTTTTCTCATCGGACACCCTTGTATAATCATAATTCTTAAACAGCAGTCTTTCTCTTGCTGCAAATACATCAACAGGAGTGTAGGCTTCTTCTTCCTCAACAGCTGCCGCAGTCTGCTTTTTGGCTTCACTCTCTGCATTTTTCAGACCTTTTTCTTTATCAGCAATATCTGTGGCACGCTTGGCAGCTGCATTGTCAGGCAGAAGTCCATTCTCACACCTGTTACCTGTAACCCATGTTCCTCCATCTGGAAAATGCATTATATTACGCATACAGTGATTGCCACAGTGCTCACATCTTACACCCGATTCAGTTGTATATTCAAATGTTCTTACAGCCTCAAAGCCAATGAAAGAAGTGCTTTCATTATCCGCATAACCATACTGTTTAATATGCTGCTTTGCCGCAAGCGCCGCTCCTACAGCACCCATTTCACCCGGATATGGTGCAAGCGTGACATCCATTGACAGATACTCTTCTATTGCACGAAGCACAGCCCTGTTTCTGAAAGTTCCACCCTGAACAACAACTCTGTTTCCAAGCTCTGACGTATTAGCTATCCTTACAACCTTTGTGAACACATTTTCAATGATAGAACGGCAAAGACCCGCCTTAATATCCTGTGGCTGCTTGCCATCTCTCTGCTCATTGATGATAGTGCTGTTCATAAACACTGTACAGCGGCTTCCAAGGTGGGCAGGATTATTTGATGCAAATGCTTTGTCTGCTATATCTGAAACATCTATTCCAAGATTAACTGCAAAGTTCTCAAGAAACGAACCACACCCTGATGAACAGGCTTCATTCAGCATAATGTTTGTTATAACGCCGTCATTTAGCCATATAGCCTTCATATCCTGTCCGCCTATATCAAGTATAAATGTCGTATCAGGATAATACTTCTGACAGCCTATAGTGTGCGCAACTGTTTCCACTGTATGATAGTCAGCACGCAGCGCCCTTGCAAGAAGGTGTTCTCCATAGCCCGTTGTTCCAAGTCCAAGACATTTTAAGGTTATTCCTTTACTCTTATACTTATCATATATCTGCACAATACCTTGCTTGACTACCTTAAGAGGATCGCCGTGATTGTTGGCATAAAATCTGTCAATAACCTGCTCATTTTCATCTATAAGCACGAACTTGGAGGTTGTACTTCCTGAGTCTATACCTAAGTACACATTCAGTACGCCATCCTTAACTTCGGTTTTATAGTCCTTACACACATCATATAACTCTTTATCGTGTCTTTCATTGAACTTATCAAGCTCCTCCTGTGTCTTAAAGAAAGGCTCACTAACTCTCTTATCGCAGGCATAATCCTCTGAATTATACGACTGCAACCTGTCGAGCAGTTCACCGAATGTAACATATTCCGCCTTATCTGCAAATATATTATCTATAGCCACCGCTGTACCGTAGGCAACGATAGTTTCCGCATGCTCCGGCACAACTATGTCATCATTTTTAAGCTCCAGCCTTTCTGCAAACACCTTTATAAGTGTAGGATTAAATGTAAGCGGACCACCCTCAAATATTATAGGCGGCTTAAGCTCAAGTCCCTGTGAAAGTCCTCCTATTGTCTGCTTTGCTATGGCATGAAATGTCGACAGGGCTATATCTTTTCTGTCTGCGCCCTGTATAAGAAGAGGCTGTATATCAGTCTTTGCAAATACGCCACATCTTCCTGATATATCATATACAGTGCTCCCCTTAGAAGCCATACTCTCAAACTTATCTGATGGCACACCAAGAAGTGAAGCTATCTCATCTATAAATGCACCAGTACCGCCAGCACAGCTGCCATTCATTCGCATATCAGAAGTCTGCAGCTTATCTGTATTCTTATCATAATAAAAGAATATAACTTTTGCATCCTGTCCTCCAAGCTCAATAGCTGTCCTTACATCAGGATAGAGCCTCTGGACTGCCGCAGCATTGGCAACAACCTCCTGTATATAATGTATCCCAAGTGCCTTGCTTACAGGCTTGCCGCCAGAACCACACACAGCCGCCTTAAAGCTTACATCCCTGCCAAAGTGTCCTGCTGCCTCCTCTAACAGCAATCTCGCTGTTTCTACCTGTCTTGCATTGTGTCTTACGTATCTTGAATATTCAATTTTATTCGTACTAATATCTGTAACAACTATCTTGACAGTTGTTGAACCTACATCTATTCCAACTCTCATACATCCGCAATTCTTCTGTATATCACCTGTCATAACCTCTGCCTGACCTTTTCTTATAATCTTTCTGATATTCTTCTGCTGTCAGCTTATTTCTTTTCTTTACATCTGGTTAAGAAATGGAAGTATATCCTCTACATTTTCAAGAATATAATCTGCGCCTGCATTTTCCAATTCATCAGCCTCTGCAAAACCATATCTTAAGCCGATAGACTCTATGCCAGCATCCTTAGCACCAAGCACATCATCTTTTCTGTCGCCTATCATTATCGCATCTGCCTTAACATCATAAATATCTGTGGCTGGAATGTCTTTAAGCTTTATAATCTGGCTTATTACCTCTTCGATAACATCATCCTTGTGTCTTCTTTTACCACCTTCAAGCTCACTTCCAACAGCCACATCAAAGTACTGTTCTATATCAAAATGCTTAAGTATAGTAGGCACATATATTTCAGGCTTACATGTGGCAAGTGCAACTATATACCCCTCTTTCTTTAGGCCTGCAAGAAACTCTTTTATGCCATCAAAAAGCTTATTCTCATATAGTCCTGTATCAGCATATCTTTCCCTGTAGTAAGCAACTGCCTTTAATGAGTCTTCATCACTCAGACCGTGAAATCTTGTAAAGCTTTCATTCAATGGTGGTCCTATATATCTTTTTAAAACCGCCATATCATTCTCTGTTATTCCCATCTTTTCAAGTGCATACTGTACACTTTTTGTTATGCCTTCACTTGAGTCTGTTAAAGTTCCATCAAGGTCAAGTAATATGTATTTTTTCCTCATATAAATATTCCTCCGTATTAATCCGTAAAGTAAGAAACGGGGTGTCAGAACCCCGACATTAAAAAGAATTCTGACACCCTGATATTAAGTATTATACTATTGAATTGTGATTTGACAACTAAGATTCTTTATTGTTTATAGTAATATTAGAAACTCCCTCCAGACCGTCAACACTGATATTCTTATCAGTCTTAGCCTGTATAGTGTTTGCTTTCATTACATCTGTTATATCAAAACCTGTAGTTTCCTTGATTGACTCTATTGTCTTTGCAAGTACAGATGGAACATATCCACCCATCTGTCCTACTCCTGAACCATTGGCAGTATCACCACTGTCAATAATAGTTACCTTGTCGATGCTCTGGAGAGGTTTTGCAACCTGCTCTGCCATCTGTGGAAGTACCTTGACAAGCATTTCCATCATAGCTGCCTGACCGTACTTCTCATAGGCTTCAGCTTTCTTTTCCATAGCCTCGGCCTCTGCTATACCCTTAGCCTTAGTAGCTTCTGCCTCTGCTATACCAGTCTTTGCTATGGCATCAGCTTCTGCCTGTGCTTTCAGTGCAATAGCCTCCGCTTCTGCCTGTGCCTCAACCTTTCTTGACTCCGCTCTTGCCTCAGCTTCTGCTATTTTTCTATACTTTTCAGCATCTGCATCAGCCATCTGCTTTGCCTTCTCAGCATTAGCCGGCTCTACAATAGTTACCCTTAAGCTTTCCTTAGTTCTTTCAGCCTGCTTCTGGGCAAGTTCTATGTTCTTCTGCTCTGATGCAATCTGAACCTGAATCTGTGCTTCTGCTATCTCTTTCTGTCTCTGCTGCTTAAGAAGTTCCGCATCCATCTGAGCCTGAATAACATCCTTCTGTGTTATGTTAGACTGGATATCGTGTGCAAGCTCTGCCTTCGCCTGTGCTGTCTGCTGCTCCTGCATATAATTGGCTTCAAGCACGGCCTTATCCTTTGCTGCCTGAGCGATGTCTGCCTCTGCCTTTAACTTGGCTGACTCACCCTCCTGACGTGCCTGTGAAGTCTTAATCTGCATATCTCTTGCAGCTTCTGCCTTCTGGATTTCGGCATCCTTCTTTCTCTGGGCAATCATACCATCACCAAGAGCCTTAATATATCCATTCTCATCTGATATATCAGTGATTGTAAAATTCTTTACTTCAAGACCCATATTGCCAAGCTCAGTACCAACCACTTCCTGTACTCTTGAAGAGAATTCCTCTCTCTTCTGATACAGTTCTTCTACTGTCATGGTAGCAATGATTTCTCGAAGCTTACCTTCAAGTACTGCTATGGCTGTTCCCTGAATGTTATCGATAATCTCTTTCTCGTTACGTCCTGTGAACTGCTCGATGGCTGTCAATATGCTGCCTTTTTCATTTCTTACCTTGATAACTGCTGTTGTAATAACGCTGATTGGAACACCCTGACTTGAAAGACTGCTTCTTGTTGCCACGCTGAGTGGTATATTACCAAGAGATATATAATCAATTCTTTCAAATACTGGTATTACAAGTCCACCACCACCAGTGATGACTCTCTTCTTCATACCTGTTACAACACCTGCTTTGTCCTGTGGAACTTTCTTCCACATTCTTAGAACTACTGTAAGAATGAGCACTATTCCTACTACGGCTGCCACAATTCCTACAAAACTGGATTCTGCTCCATATCCCATAACTGCCTCCCATTTCTGGCTATACTGTGCATAATAAGCATATTATACATAACATACTTATTACACTATATAACCATATCCTTAATTAATTGTTACCCTGCTGATACTTTATAAACCGCTGCTTTCCTGCATCTATACTTAAAATCCCATACAGGCATACACAGCCTTCAGGCCTATAACTATTTATCAGCATATTTATCTTCCAGATGTGATGCACTTTCGACTATAACATAATCGCCATCAAATCTTAAGATACTAACCTTTTTATCCTGCTTTATCTCTTCCCCGTCTACGGACTTTGCAGGATAGGATACATTAGAGCCTGTGCTTAACTGCACACTTACAGCCCCAACTCCGTTTACAGGTATCATATTACTCACAATTCCTGTTCTTAAAAGTATTTCTTCTTTCTCTGCAGCAAAGTTTTCAATCTTTTTTAATCTTTTGATTGCCGACTGAAGTGCCACAGCACATATATACCCTGCTACAAGACCTATTATCATGATAACCTTTTCTGACAGCCTGCCATCAAGAATAAGTCCTAAGCTGCCAAATATAAGCGACCATAAGCACAAGCTGTTAATGGAAAAAGGCAGAAAGTCCAATATCATATCCTGTCCGAATTCCAGCTGCAATACATCTATTGATATAAAATCAACAAAGCCGTCAAACAGGTTAAGCACAATACTGCAAAAAGGTATCAGAATACCAATTATTATACACGCCATGCATATTGTATGAAACATACTCCCCTCTCCCTTCGATTGTATTAACACAGTCTTTAAAAATATGGTATTATGTCGCATACACAATACCATATATTTATATCTTTTACAAGTAATTAAAATCTATTATATGTATTAGTCTGCATATCATCTGTAAGAGCTGATATATAGTCTGAATACTTCTTGTTAAGTACATTAGATGCTATAGTTTCATCCATACTTCCATCATATGACTTACTTATGAAATATAATACATAATAGCAGTGTTCTGATGTATCCTCTACAACTGTAACATCTCCTGCATTACGTTCATCAGAAAGAAGCCATTCAGATGTTCCTGATTCCATATCAGAGCTTGTAATCTTTGACTTTAATGAGCCTTCATCATTGTCATACTTTGACTCGCCATCTGCTGCATTTCTTCTGCAAAGGTCTATAAATACCTGCTCGCTTGTTGCACCTGCTGCAAACTCATCAGCCTTTGCCTTAGCCTGCTCCATCTCACCATCTGTAGAGTCAACTGCTGTTACTGTGAACTCTCTGTAATCTACCTGATCGTAAATATCCTTATTCTCTTCATAATAGTTCTTAATCTCATCATCTGTTGCCGCAAACTCATCTGTAAGCTCACGCTGGTATGCATTGGCTTTAAGATATTCCATTACATACTTCTTTACATTGCTTTCTGTTGCATACTGTCCAAGACTCTGCTTGTAATAATCCTTAATGCTCTTTCCTGCATCTGAAGCTGCATCGCTTATCTGCTGTGTAAAGTCAGCATAGTCATCATCGCCTGTTGTGTACTCATATCCGCCTGCATCTGCATCCTTTATAAGCGCCTTGTATTCCTTGATAGTTGTAAGTGCATTGTCTGCAAAATACTCATACCATGTCTTGCCTGTCTGTGAGTTAGTCTGGCTCTTATCATTCTGTGAGCTGCTGTAACCCATGTATGAATAGTAATCTGCCATAGTCATACTTCCATAGAAGGACTGTGACATAAGCGCATTCTTCGATACATTGTAATACATATCAAACTCAATCTGGCTTATATTGCTGCCATCAACACTTATAAACTTGTTATGAATTCTGTTATATCTTGTTCCAAATATAACTGCCACGGCTATTATAATACCAGCAAGAACACCCGCTCCTACAGCCCTGAATATAACCTTTTCTCTCTGTAATCTCTTCTCCTCTTCTCTTCTTTTAGCCATTTTCTTGTCATACTTGGTCATAACCTTTTCAGTACTGACATTCTGCGCTTTATTCTTAGAATTATTAGCACTATTGCCTGCCATAATTATTAATCCTCCATTATACTTTCTTTTATGATGTCAAGCTGTCTTATCCATGCTGCACTGCTTGCATCGCTTGGCATTCTTAAGTCGCCGCGTGGTGATACAGCGACAGAACCTACCTTAGGTCCATCTGGTAAACATGACCTCTTAAACTGCTGTGCAAAAAATCTCCATGTAAATGTACGAAGCCACTTATATATAGTCTTCTCATCGTATTCACCTGCAAATGCTATCTTTGCAATTCTGAAAAGCTTCTTTGGTTCAACACCAAATCTTAACATATGATACATAAAGAAGTCGTGAAGCTCATAAGGTCCTACAAGGTCTTCTGTCTTCTGCTGTATAGTTCCATCCTCATTAGGTGGTAAAAGCTCCGGACTTACCGGTGTATCAAGCACATCTGATAACACATCTGATAATTCATTGTTTCCACATGTATCTGCATAATATCTTACAAGATGTCTTACAAGTGTCTTAGGAACTGAAGCATTGACACCATACATTGACATATGGTCGCCATTATATGTTGCCCAGCCAAGTGCAAGCTCTGACATATCGCCTGTACCTATAACCATACCATTTGTCTGGTTAGCTATGTCCATAAGTATCTGTGTTCTCTCTCTTGCCTGTCCATTCTCATAAGTAACATTATGAACTGACTCATCATGTCCAATATCTTCAAAATGCTGCTTAACTGACTTTCTTATGTTGATTTCCCTAAGTGTCGCTCCAAGCTTTTCACTCATCTTGACAGCATTATTATATGTCCTGTCTGTTGTTCCAAAGCAGGGCATTGTAACGCATGTTATTCCCTTTCTGTCAAGTCCTGAAAGGTCAAATGCCCTTACAGTAACAAGCAGTGCAAGTGTGGAGTCAAGTCCGCCTGATATACCGATAACAGCACTCTTGCAGCCTGTATGCTCAAGTCTTTTCTTAAGTCCATATGTCTGTATGTCAAGAATTTCCTCACATCTTGCATCCCTTTCATACTTGTCATCCGGTACGAATGGTGCTTTGTCAAAAAATCTCTTAAGCTTAAGCTCTCTTTGCATAATATCAGGACAGCTTACATATACATAGCCCTCATCCGCTGCTTTATCTTCATCAACTGTAAATGTAGACATTCTCCTTCTTTCAGACCATATCCTGTCAATATCAATATCTGCATATACAGCTTCATTCTTAAACTTTGTGGCTTCTGCAAGCAGTGAACCATTCTCACTTATTATGTTGTGTGCGCCAAACACAATATCCTGTGTCGATTCGCCATCACCTGAACTTGCATACACATAACCGCATACAAGCCTTGCCGACTGACCTTTTACAAGATTTTTCCTGTAAGCTGCCTTTCCTATAGTTTCATTACTTGCCGATGCATTTACTATAAGCGTAGCACCATTAAGCGCATGTCTTATGCTTGGTGGCTGTGGTGTCCACAAGTCCTCACATATCTCTGCTGCCACCTTTAACTTAGGGCAGTTGTCAAAGCTGTATATAAGGCTTCCACCAAAGTACACCTCATCCTTATCTATCTTAACAGTCACATTTTTCTTAAAACCTTCTGTAAACTGTCTTCTTTCATAAAACTCACCATAATTAGGTATGAACATCTTAGGTACAAGTCCCTTTATATGTCCGTTCATAACCGCTGCAACAACATTGTACAGCTTTCCATGATACATATATGGAAGTCCTGCCATAACAAGCATACCCTCATAAGCTGATGTATAATCCCTTATGTCAAGAAGCACACCCATAGCTTCATTGATAAGTGTGTCCTGTAAGAACAGGTCATTACATGTATATCCTGTTATACATAACTCTGGAAATACCGCTACGGCCGTATCACATGCATATGCTTCGCTGATAAGCTTCTTTATCTGTTCTCCATTAAATACACAGTCACCCACTTTTATCTTAGGTGTCAACGCTGCTACTCTGATATATCCGTCTTTCACCGCTATTCTCCCTTTAAAAGTATTTTCTATCAGTATATCAAACCTACCAGACATTTACAATAGACTTACATTAAATCACAAATAAGTCACAAATCAAAAAAACAGCTATCCAGTGCATTATATCACCAGATAGCCGTAAAACTATAAATATACTATATTTATTTACTTTGAAAATGCTGACGAAACCTCTGTTGCCATCTCTTTCATTCCGTCTTTGGCAGTTTCCATCATATCTTTTGCACCTGTCGCCGCATCTGTGGCTATCTCTTTAATGCCTGTTGCCGCATCTGTAACTATTTCCTTAGCTCCTGTAGCAGCATCTGTCATAAGATTTTCTACTGTATTTCTGTTATTACTTCCTGAACCAGTATTACTCCCGCTTTCAGAGTCAGTCTTTGCTCCACAGCCCACAAGCACTGATATGACAGTAATAAGCATAGCGCCAACTACAATCCATTTCAACTTACGCATATAATATCCTCCTTTAATACCTTATCAGATTATATTATTTACATACATACGGATTATATTCACGCTGTTGGTATATTTAAAATTATAAATATATTTTAAAAACTTATATTGTCTTTTTCACATAATTATGCTTATGACTCACTTTGTCTTTTTAAATAAATATACTTATGACTTGTTTTGTCATTATGATATAACTATGCCTTCAACTGATGGCTTAAGTACTTATACAATATAACAGTCACAATACCATCTATGAGTGCCTTTATTATGTTAAATGGCGCTACTGCAAGTGCAACAAATGAAAATACATCTGTGATTGATGCATTTACCTTTGTTCCCATTGCAATAAGAACATCAAGAGGTATTCCATATAACTCTGAGTACTTTGGCAGCAGATACCACGCATTAAGAAGCATTCCGGCTATAACAAGTATAACACCACCTGCTATAAGTGAAATCATTGCCATTTTTCTTGTTTTCTTAGTGTGATATATAATGGCTGCCGGCACAACATACATACATCCTAATATGAAGTTCGCAAAGTCACCGACAAATGCAGTTGTTGTTCCCTTCATACAGAAATGCAGTATAACCTTTACAGCTTCGATAATAACTCCGGCACAAGGTCCTAACATAAATGAACCTATAAGCACAGGTATCTCACTGAAATCAATCTTATAAAAGCCCGGTGCTATGAAAGGTATCGGGAAATCAAAGTACATAAGTATTACTGCGATAGCTGAAAGCATCGCCATAATTACTGTCTTGTTGACCTTTGTTTTCTCAGACGTGAACTTAACATCTGTCTTTTTTTCTATGAGCACCTCACTGCCCCTTGCTATGGCAAATACACCAATCATAAGAAGCAGTGATATTCCAGCAAACTCAATGTTTTTCTGGATTGTATCTAATAATCCCTGCATTTATACTCCACCTTTACTTAAGATTAGAAATATTACCAACACTTACACGTAATACTCTGTGACCCTCAAGCAGCTTGTTATCTATTCTTATGAATACGACAACTCTTATCTTCTCATCTGTCTTTGTCTTGAAGAAATGTTCGTAGCACGCATATCTCTGGTCGATAAATGTTTCACGAAGCTCTGTTATTATACCTTCATAATCAACATCCGGCACAATATCCCTGAATGTAAGGCCATTTTCCATGTCTTCCTCTGTGTAACCAAGCATTTTAACAAAACCTTCATCAATATTGATTATCTTGCCGCTTCTCATCTCCATAGCAAAACGTGTGAATGGGAGTTTTTTCATTAAATTATCTGCCATAGCTTTTGTCCTCCATAATTATATGTTTTATATTATATATATTATAACTATTTTACTGCTTATTATATTATGGTACCTATTTTGTCAGTCTGGCAAACCAATAATAACCGGTTTGCCAGATTAACAGATATTACTTAGATAATGTCGCAAGTCTTTCTTCAACCTGTGCAAGCATATTAGAATACTTCTCAAGCTTAGCCTTTTCTTCATCTATCTTAGCCTGTGGAGCCTTAGATGTGAACTTCTCGTTGTTAAGCATTCCATTACATCTTGCTATTTCCTTGTGCAACTTATCTTCTTCTTTCTTAAGTCTTTCTATCTCTTTGTCGATATCAACAAGCTCTGCGAAAGGAATATATATAACTGCACCGGCAATAACTGTAGATACAGCATCCTCTGGAATGTCTGTCTTATCAGCCTGAACCTTTACATCACTTGCATAGCCAAGTGTTGCAAAGAATACCTTGCCATTTTCAAATATGCTTCTTATTCCTTCATCCTCTGAAACTACATATACAAGTGCCTTACGGCTAGGTGCAACATTCATTTCAGCTCTTACATTTCTTATGTTACGGACTGCTGTCTTAATTGTTTCGATAGCATTTTCATCTTCTGAATAATTATTATCTTCTGTATATACAGGCCATGAGCTTATCATAATAGACTCTTCCTCATCCTGAATATTACAGAATATTTCTTCTGTAATGAATGGCATATATGGATGAAGCAGCTTAAGTGCATCTATAAGAACCTTCTTTAACGTCCATATAGCTGCTGTCTTAGTTGTATCCTCATCATTGTAAAGACGTGGCTTAACCATCTCGATATACCAGTCACAGAATTCTTCCCAGATAAAGTCATTAAGCTTGGCAACTGCTATACCAAGGTCGTACTTTTCCATATTGTCTGTAACTTCCTTAATAAGTGAATTCATCTTTGATAATATCCACTTGTCTGCTGCTGTAAGATTAGCTGGCTTCTCATCTGTAGCCTTTATCTTATTATCAGGGTCATTCATCATTATAAATCTTGAAGCATTCCATACCTTATTAGCAAAGTTACGACTTGCCTCAACTCTTTCCCAGTAGAAACGCATATCATTACCAGGTGCATTACCTGTGATAAGTGTATATCTTAAAGCATCTGCGCCATACTTATCTATAACCTCGAGTGGGTCGATACCATTGCCAAGTGACTTACTCATCTTACGTCCCTGTGAATCTCTGACAAGTCCGTGGAATAATACCTTGCCAAATGGCTTCTTGCCCATCTGCTCATATCCTGAGAATATCATTCTGATAACCCAGAAGAATATAATGTCATATCCTGTTACAAGAACATCTGTTGGATAGAAGTAGTCAAGCTCAGGTGTATTATCAGGCCATCCAAGTGTTGAGAAAGGCCAGAGTGCTGATGAGAACCATGTATCAAGTGTATCAGGGTCCTGCTCCATATTAGTACTTCCACACTTAGGACATGTGCATACCTTATCCTTGGATACTACCATCTCACCACAATCCTTACAGTAATAAGCTGGTATTCTGTGTCCCCACCATAACTGTCTTGATATACACCAGTCTCTTATGTTATCAGTCCAGTTAAAGTAAGTCTTATCCATAGAAGCTGGAACAAGCTCGATATCACCATTCTTAACGCCTTCAACAGCTGGCTTGATAAGCTCATCCATCTTAACGAACCACTGCTGCTTAATCATAGGCTCAACTGTTGTCTTACATCTGTCGTGTGTACCTACATTATGAACGTGGTCTTCAACACTAACTAAAAGTCCCTGTGCATCAAGGTCAGCTACCATGGCTTTTCTTGCTTCATATCTGTCCATACCTGCATACTTGCCACCAAGATTATTGATTGTAGCATCATCATTAAGTATATTAATCTCTGGAAGGTTATGTCTTTTACCAACTTCAAAGTCGTTAGGGTCATGGGCTGGAGTAATCTTAACAACACCAGTTCCAAATTCCTTATCAACATAGCTGTCTGCGATAATAGGTATCTTTCTATCTGTAAGTGGAAGATATACTTCCTTTCCAATAAGGTCTGTGTATCTTTCATCATCTGGATTAACAGCAAGTGCTGAGTCACCAAGAAGTGTTTCAGGACGTGTAGTAGCTATCTCTACAAATCTTCCTTCCTCACCAACCACAGGATAGTTGATATGCCAGAAATGTCCTGCCTGCTCCTCATGCTCAACTTCTGCATCTGATATAGATGTGTTACATACAGGACACCAGTTTACAATTCTTGAACCCTTGTATATAAGACCTTTTTCATATAACTTGCAGAATACTTCAAGAACGGCCTTAGAACAGCCTTCATCCATTGTAAATCTCTCTCTGTCCCAGTCACATGATGAACCAATCTTCTTTAACTGGCTTGTGATAGTTCCACCGTATTCTTTTTTCCATTCCCATGTTCTTTTAAGAAAGCCCTCTCTTCCAAGCTCATGCTTGTCAATACCTTCTTCCTTTAAAGCATTAGTAACCTTTACTTCTGTTGATATACTTGCATGGTCTGTTCCCGGAACCCATAATGCTTCATAACCCTGCATTCTCTTAAAACGGATAATTATATCCTGCATTGTGTTGTCAAGCGCATGTCCCATATGCAGCTTACCTGTTATATTAGGTGGTGGCATAACTATAGTAAATGGTTTCTTGCTTCTGTCTACTTCAGCGTGAAAATACTTCTTATCAAGCCACTTCTGATACAATCTGTCTTCTATTTCTGAAGGATTGTAATTCTTCTCTAATTCCTTACTCATGGTACTGATTCCTTTCTATATCCTAAGAAAACAATATGTTGTACAGGTTTAAAAGCTTTACCGTTAAGACACGGACACCTTTCAACTCTGACATCATATTATTACCTTATAATCTCAATCTGTTTAATCATAATATTACCAGAGGAAAATGTCAACACGCCTCTATTTCTTTAATGTTAAATTCACTGCCCTGAAGCAGATATGTATGCCCGCTTCCGCACTCTGGACACGTTTTCCCATATTGTATCGTGCTGTATCTGTTATGGCAGTCTTCACAGTATGTTATAGCAGGAATTTTCTCTATAACAAGCTCTGACTCCACTAGCAGCTCTTCTTTCTTAATTGCCCACTTCCAGCAGTCTGTCAGGTATGTGTCTATAACTGTCGACACTTCTCCTAATTCAAGCACTACCTTTGTTATCTTTTCTATGTCATTCTGGATGGCTACTTCTTTAAGGTCATCTATTATGTGAAATACAACGCCTAATTCATGCATATTGTTTCCTCGTATTATATATGTAGTAGTTTTTACAGACCCTCTCCAAGGTCTTCATAACTATTCAGTCATAGTCCTTTTCTTTACCTTTTCTACAGGTTCGACTATGATATATAAGATGCTGTGGAT
>ERZ780202.721-NODE-721-length-21691-cov-4.237151_pt1 | contig 21691 bp, 18 predicted proteins | sample MGYA00510978_ERZ780202 | MGnify/ENA primary metagenome ERZ780202 (study PRJEB29588, sample SAMEA2155689) | human gut metagenome | biome: human gut; feature: human-associated habitat; material: faeces | place: Denmark | collected 2008/2010 ...
GTTTCCTAGTTATTTTAGTCAGGAATAAGGTCAAAGATAAAAATTTCCCCAATTTCATGCTTCTTTATCATAAGCAAGGGAATATTTTCTATTATTTTATTAAATGTCAGATTCAACTATATCATTATTCTTTAGCAGCCTCTGAAAACACAATGCTGTACTGGTCTGACGGGCATACCTGATATATAAAAGAAGATAATAATGTCTTCGCATTCTCAAGCGCCTTATCATAAAGTCCATTACTTATAGCATCACTTAATGCATCATCTGTGAGCTGCTTAACCGCATCGTTATGTTCTATAAGTGTAATAGGTGTAAATATGCTTGTGCTCTCATGAAGCACTTTAAATGAGTCCAGGTCAAGCTCACAGGAAAGTGCTTTAACTTCTGGAATCTGCACATATATAGTATTCTTAGTATCTTCTGTATCACCAAAATTCCACACAACATCACTAAAGTTAATACCTGCTTTAATATTAGTGTTATATGTATATATGTACTTCGACTCAGTAAATGGTATAGATATATCAAAAAGCTTTCTATCCTTGGTTTCAACTCTCACAGAAGTCGTTGTAACCGACTGTGTGGCAAGCTCACCAATATTTTCAAAACCAAGCTGTGTTACTTTTCCGTCAGTCTGATAACTTACTGAAGCCGTTTTTTTAGTGCAAATAAGAGCTATCACAAGTGCTGCTATTATAACAATACTTATAACAGGACTGATACTTAAAAAGCTTATATGTAATCTTTTTTTATGTTTTTTAGGGGAACCTGGATTATCTGTATAATCATTACTCATATTATCCTCCATTTTCTGCATATAACATATATGGCTGCATTGGTGTAATCATTAGCATATATTATGATGTACGGAGCAAAAAGTATTTTGTCCATAAATGCTAATCTTTCGTGATTATAACATATAATCCAGAACTAAGGAAGAATGTGTATCATAAAATCAGCCTCTTCTCTTTCTTATACACACATATCCAAGTCCAAAAACTACTGCTGCACTTACCGCAGACAGTGCTGCATATAATCCCATATGTAATGTATCGCCTGTCTTTACAGTACCTGAGGAATTATCTGTAGAACCTGTGCTGTCTGTATCAGCATTTCCTTTTGTTGTCAAATCAGAAACTGTAGTACCATCTGTAGCAGAATTATCCGCATCCTCTTTAACAACCGGATTCTGGTTAGTATCACCAGCCCACTCTATGCTTAAGCTGTGAAGCATAGTTGAATTCTGCCATCCGCCTGTTCCTGTTGTTCCTGTGTGCTGTATAGCAACGCCTCCATAAGCATTGGCATCTATATCTGCTGTTAAGTCAACCACATGTACATATCCGGCTGCTGCCTGGTCTGCAAGCTGTGCTGTAGGTGTTTCTACGTGTGCTGTAAGCTTACCGCCCTCTGCCTTTAAGGTTATCTCACATCCAGTAAGGAAGCAGGATGCTATAACCTCATCTGATATATAAGATGTATTGCCGTTATCATATTTTACAAGTACAAATGTTACTGCGTTTGAAGCTGCCTTTGTCCTTACTATTCTTAATGCATAGCCTGTAAGTGTAGAAGTATCAAACTTAACGCATACATCCATATACTGTCCTGCACTACCAAAGCCCTGACCTGCTGTTTTGGCTGGGTCTGCAACAAGCTTTACAGTCATATCACCATATTCACCTTCAACTGGTGTATACATAAGTCTTGAGCCCTGTGTTCCCTGATATATTCCTGCACCTACTGAACCATTACCAGTTTCACCGTATACCCAAGGGGTATCAGTGTCCTCACCCTTCCAGCTTCCAAAGCTTTCTGTATCGGCTGGCCTGTAAGTATCTACAGTCCAGAAGCCCGGTTTAATCTCTGGCTGTTTAACTGTTGGGAAGTCTGAGAAATCTGTTGTATAGTTCTTTGTTTTAATATCCTTTGCACTTATTGCCTCGCTATATACCGTCTTTATCGCATCGCCTGAGTCACTTCTTATATTCTTAGGTGCAACCGTGGCACAGATATAATATCCTATATCACCTGCTGTAAGCGTGTATGTATACTGAGGATTATCCATAGTTGACACTGCCACTAATACAGGGTCGCTTCCATTTGCATCACTGCATCTGTACCAGTTGATAACGGACATATCTGCCCTGTCGCCAAGGTTAAGCTTATAATCAGCCTTAAGTGTGCCATCACCATTATTAATCACCTCTGGAAGCTTTGTCCATGAAGGTGCCGTAAGCTTGCTTGGCTTAACTGTTATGGCAGTTGCTGCACACAAACCACTCTCTGTAGCTGCTTCAATAATTACCTCTTTAGCCTCATCCTCATTATTAATACCTTCTACTACACAGTTTCCATCCTTGTTATCCTTTATTGAAACATATGCTTTATATTCATCTGCAACGCTGTAAGTAATCTTCTGGCTTGTATCTGTGTCACCATAGAAGTACTTGATATCTGCCGTAAGTGTGGCTGTTTCACTTCCCGACTCTATAGTATCCGCTGTACTTGTTATATTAAGCTGTGTAGCTATGCTGTCCGCACCACTCTTTACTGCTATATCCTTAACATCAAGTGGGTCCCAGTCATCACTGCCTTTTAACAGATTGTAAGTATTGTAATATACCTTGCCGCCATCTTCTATCCTATATGCGTTAAGCACCTGTTTTCCGGTCATATCAACTGTTTCAGCAGCATCTTTTCCTGCTATAATGATGCTTTCGCCATTGTGCGTTATATTGTACTGATAGCACTTAAGTGACTTATCTGGATACTTTGTCCATGCAATTCCGAAAGGAATACTGAAATTACTCTTATATGCGCAGTCTACTGCTGTTATTGTTCCGCCTTCCTTTGTGAAATACTGCATAGGCTCTGCCTCGACATTTAAGACGACACTGTTAAATGTACATCCTAAAAATGTAGAACCTGTGTTGTATGATGAATACAAAGGTCTGTTTCCATAGAAATCAAAGTCGCAGCCGACAAACACTGCATTACCATTAATGGCATCATCTGTGCTCTCAAAGTGGCAGTTATTGTAAAGGCTTCGTAAAGCGCCACCTATAGGGTCAAGATTAAGACGGCTGATAAAGTTACAATTATCTGCAAACATCTTATCACCAGACATATCTGCAAGCTGTGCCTGTGTGATAGTTGATGTTCTCTTGTCAACATTTAACTCTGAAAGAAGCGGATACTTAAGGTCAACGCTGCAGTAGTTACCTATGGTAATATTCTTAACTGTGAGCGCACCCTTACAGTTAAACCTAAACATCGTATAGTTACCATTAGAAGCGTGTGACTGTCCTCTGTTTCCTGCAAACACTACATTATATGGGTCTTTTGTAAGTCCCTCTATAGTAAGATAATCACTATCAATAATCATTCCATAAGGAACTCCGTAAGTCTTATCAGGCTGCATGGTATCTGTCGCTGCCGGGTCATCTATCCAGTATACATAAGGTGCGACATATACTGTCATCGGACTCTCCTCTGTTCCCTGCTTCAAGCTTTCACTTCCCAGCGCCTTTGTGATATCGTTGTATACATATGGATACTTGTCCGCAATCTCATCGGAAAGCGAACCGTCCAGATATATCGCCGTTTCTGACAACTCTATAGTCTGCGAATTATACTTAATATAAGTGCCACCAAACTCTATTGGGGCACTCTCGTCAAGTGACTTATAATTATCCTCGTCACTGTTAATATCCTTTACTGCTGTGTAAATGCTTCTTACCTGCATACTATCATCCTCCTGCGCCATAATATTACCCGGAAATGCTGCTATATTTCCAACAACAAGCAGTCCCGACATAACACCTGCCATGATAGATGAAACTAATCTTTTCCTTCGTATCATATCTGTTGCCCTTCCTTTCCTGATATAAATATAGTAAATCTTCATTCCCTGTTACTTTTTACGCCAGCAGAACTTATGAAGCCCACATTTCTGTCTCAATGATTTTATATTGTTCACGTTAAACTTATGTATTGATTATAACACACATTGTACTCATATTAATACATAAAATTTGCAGGAAACTTGTAAAAATACTTAAAATATGTTAGCTTGTAACATAATGCAGCTTAATAACTCTGCGTGGCTACCTACAAAAATACTTAAAATATGTTAGCTTGTAACTAATTAATGCTATGATGTTATGGTCAAAGGCCCAACTATGATATAGTTATTTTATGATACCAGGGTCAAAAGGTCTAAACACACACGAGCTTGCTCATAAGTGGGTGAATGACCTTGTGACCCCCACATCATTTTATTAGCAGAAAGGAAATACAACGATGTTCAGATTATGGTGTAAATTATTCGATAATTCCAATCATATGATTAAAGATATGGTCGCTGTCAATGACGACCCCGAACTTAACAGAACAAGAAAAATATTTGATGGCATAAAAGAAGCCTGCTATGAATTTGACTTAAGCGAGCCTATGTGGTTCGATTCAAATATAGCAGACTTCAAACGCCACTCTAAAGTACGCTTTACAAGCGATAACTTTATTGACGATATTGATTTTTCATATATGGAGATACAGGTTATCGAAGAGGACTAACCCTTTATTCATTAATATCAAGGTTTACTCCCTTAAGCCCGATAAATGCAGTATCATCAAGTCCACCTTCCGCATGTCCTATAAGCCACTTATTAGCAGCTGCAAGAAGTGCATCTTCACTTTCAGCAATGTTGTTATGTACTCTTGTATGCTTTGATGTAAGCGGATAATTAGTTCCTTTAGGAAGCACTACTGCAACCTGAAAACCATTTCCATCCACACCACAAGGTGCATAATGAAGAGTTGTTGCATATACCTCAACTGCTGTTCCTGCTGGCACTAAAAATGCCTTTACATTGGCTGTATCGTAAGTATGCTCCTTACTTACATCTGTCAGAAGTCCAAGCATAAGTATCATATCTGTAGCAGCTATATTAATCTCTGAGTCCCTGTGATATTCAAGGGCATTAAGCTTGCTGTTATGTCCATTGCAGTAACCTATCTGAACTGGCATTTCCCCGTATACAATCTGTGATATATCAAGTCTTACCGGAAGTGCTTCAAGCTCCTTTACTGCTGGTTCATACACAACGCCTGCTGGAACTGGTGTCCTCTTTAATTCTTCTATAAGTGCTGTAAAATCTACATTATCTACAACACGTCCATACTTTCTGAATTCATCATCATTCACTGATAATATCTGCATATTCTTCTCCTTCTAAAACCCGTTATTTCCAGATTTTTTCCTTTTTAAGACATTTTAATTGCATTTATTATGTTCATCCTGCTTCATTACTCTGTAATTCATACAAGTTTAAAACACCTTATGCCATGATTATTCTACTGCATTTCTCTTCTCGCCCTTAGTAAATGCAACGATATTCTCATACACTTCATCCATAAGCCTTGTTCTTGCCTCAACTGTTCCCCATGCAACATGAGGTGTTATAACAAGCTTAGTGCTGTCCTTTATTCTAAGAAGTGGATTGTCTGCTTCTATAGGCTCTTTTCCAAGCACGTCAAGTCCTGCACCGGCTATCTTTCCGGCATCAAGCGCATCTGCAAGGTCAGCATCATTAACTATAGGACCACGTCCAAGATTAAGTAGTATCGCACTTGTCTTCATCTTATCAAATGCTGCACTGTCGAAAAGATTATTAGTCTTATCATTAAGTGGTGCATGTATAGACACGATGTCCGATTTTTTCAAAAATTCATCAAGTTCTTTTCTTTCATAAGGAACATCCTGTGTCCTGCCGCTCGCAGAATAATATATAACCCTGCATCCAAAGTCAGCTGCAATCTTAGCCACACCCTTGCCTATAGTTCCAAGTCCTACGATACCCCATGTCTTTCCTGTAAGTTCGTGGAATACATTTGAAAAATGTGAAAAAATCGGACATTTTGCATATTCACCTGACTTAACATAATCATCATAATAACTCATCTTTTCTATGAGATATAATCCAAGCGCAAATGTGTGCTGGACTACTGAATCTGTTGAATAACCTGCAACATTGGCTACTCTTATATTCTTTTCCTTTGCATAAGCTACATCAATATTGTTATATCCTGTTGCTGTTTCTGCTATCATCTTAAGTGCCGGCGCTGCATCAATAAATTCCTTATCAGCCACTATCTTATTGATAATAACAACCTCCGGATTGTACTCACTCACTCTTTTAAGAGCCTCTTCTCTTGTACTTGTGGAATAACTCTTAACCTCTCCTAATTCATAGTACTTGTCAATATTGACATCATCACCATATGTAGATGAGTCTAACATAAGTATTTTCATAAGCTGCCTCCATTTCTTAAAAGCCTCAACTTTTAGTAATATGTATTACAAAACTTTTCTATCAACATTATACTTCCACAATATATATTTTTCAACGTATTTTTTCTTACATAACATAGCGTGTTTTCCTTGTTTTCGACAAATAATAATAGTATAATTATTATAATATTTGTACGATTAAAAGGAGGATATATATTTATGATTAATTGGAACAATCTGGATACACTTGCGTCTTTTAAGGAGCTTAAGGATACTAAAGCTGTAGACCTTGTATCTGCTATGTCTGGAGAGTCTGGCGCTGACAGGGTTAAGAGCTTTAACATACCTATGGCAGAGGGACTTAACTACAATTATGCTGCCAAGCAGGTAGACTCAGATGTATTAGACAAGCTCGTAAAGCTTGCAGATGAAGCACAGCTTGCTGATAAGTTTGCAGCTCTTTATAACGGCGAAGTTGTAAACACTGGTGAGAAAAGACTTGTTCTTCACCATATGACACGCGGCCAGCTCGGTGAAGCTGTAGAGGCTGACGGCGTTGACAAAAGAACTTTCTATAAGACACAGCAGGAACGTATCGCTGAATTTGCCAATAAGGTACATAGCGGTGAGATCGCCAATGCTGCCAGTGAAAAGTTTACAACTGTAGTACAGATAGGTATCGGCGGAAGTGACTTAGGTCCTCGTGCGATGTACATAGCCCTTGAAAACTGGGCTAAGAAGAACAACTCCTTCAAGATGGAGGCTAAGTTCATAAGTAATGTTGACCCGGATGATGCATCAGCAGTACTTGCTTCTATTGACGTTGCACATTCATTATTTATACTTGTATCTAAGTCAGGTACTACTCTTGAAACTCTTACTAATGAGTCTTTTGTTAAGGATGCTTTAAAGAAGGCAGGTCTTGACCCAGCAAAGCATATGATTGCTGTAACTAGCGAAACTTCACCTCTTGCAAAGAGCTCTGATTACCTTGATGCATTCTTTATGGATGATTATATCGGAGGACGTTTCTCTTCTACTTCTTCTGTCGGCGGTGCTGTATTATCACTTGCTTTCGGACCAGAAGTATTTGCAGCATTTCTTGATGGCGCTGCCAAGGAAGATAAGCTTTCTATGAACAGCGACCCACTCAAGAATCCAGAAATGCTTGATGCCCTCATCGGCGTATATGAGCGCAATGTACTCGGTTATGAATGTACAGCAGTACTTCCTTACTCACAGGGCTTAAGCAGATTTCCAGCACATTTACAGCAGCTTGATATGGAGTCTAACGGTAAGTCTGTAAACAGATTTGGTGAGCCGGTAGATTATCCTACAGGTCCTGTTATATTTGGTGAACCGGGTACTAACGGACAGCACTCATTCTATCAGCTTTTACATCAGGGTACTAACATTGTTCCTCTTCAGTTCATCGGCTTTAGAAACAGCCAGCTTGAAAATGATGTTACTATTCAGGACAGCACAAGCCAGCAGAAGTTATGTGCCAATGTAGCAGCCCAGATTGTTGCATTTGCCTGTGGAAAGTCCGATGATAATCTTAACAAGAACTTCAAGGGTGGCAGACCTTCAAGCATAATAACAGGTGATGCCCTCACTCCTGAAACTCTTGGCGCTCTTCTTGCACACTTTGAGAATAAGATTATGTTCCAGGGCTTCTTATGGAATGTAAACAGCTTCGACCAGGAAGGTGTACAGCTTGGAAAGGTGCTTGCTAAGCGCGTGCTTGCACATGATACTGACGGAGCACTTAAAGTTTATAGTGAATTACTCAATATATAATAAATATAATTAAACTGATGTCTGGTGGCTGCCACTTATAATATCTGGTAATGTTATTATAAGTGGCAGACGGACAATGTGAAATAAGCGGAGTGTAAGTGTCACACCCCGCTTATTTTTATAATTTTCCCTTTTCTTTTGCGCTAATTATAGCTTAGATTATCTACCAGCAATGCAAGTCCAAGACCCCCCTGCTTTCTTAGACTGTCGGGCATTCACCCTGTCCGACAAAAGCATAAAAATAACTCTGTGCAAGCACAGTTCTTTTTTATGCTTTTATCTGGCACGGTTCATTGCTAACGCACATTACACTGTAGCTACTAATTCCTTAATAAGCTTAACCGAATTAGCTATAGCCTGCTTCTCAAATGTAGGATAATCCATTGTTGCGCTGTCATCTGCCTTGTCTGATATGGCTCTTAAGATTACAAATGGAACCTTATTAAGATAAGCTGCCTGTGCTATGGCTGCGCCTTCCATCTCTGTACAATATCCGTCAAAGTTAGATGATATTCTTTCCTTAACTGTCTTATCTGATATAAACTGGTCGCCGCTGACAACACGTCCGATATGTGTTCCTATCTCTGGAAGAACCTTTTTGCAGGCTTTATCAGCAAGCTCTATAAGCTTCTTATCTGCTTCAAATGATAATACTTCCATTCTTGGAATTTGTCCTAAAGGATATCCAAAGCCTGTTGCATCCATATCATGGTGAAGTACATCACTTGATATAACAATATCTGCTATGTTAATCTCTGCCTTTAAAGAACCTGCAATTCCTGTATTGATAACATAATCCACATTAAAGTCATCTACTAATATCTGTGTGCATACAGCAGCATTAACCTTACCAATTCCGCTCCTTACAACTACAACATCCTTACCATTAAGCTTTCCAGCCTTAAATGTCATACAAGCCTTGTTTTCTTCACGCTCAACCTGCATAACTTCCACGATCTGGGCTACCTCTTCATCCATCGCTCCTATAATACCTATCATGATTATACCATCCTTTTTCTTTAAATATTATGTACTTATTTACTCTTTTCTGGCTCTATACTCATAAATTCGCACTAACATTATTATACTAACACAGTAAATCTTTCTATTCAACTTCTTAAATTATATACCCTTATTTTATTATATCTGAAGTATAGTAATAAAAAAAAATATATATTATATTATAATCATTGAAAAACATTTATTAATATATTCAATAAATAATTCTTAATATGACAGCCCCTTAAATAATCCCACCTCTATTTAATTCCTGCTTTACAATTCATATAATCCTCTCTTGTATGTTATCCTTTATAATGTTAAGATGTAAAGGTCTCAAGTTCAAAAGTCTTATTGTGCAAGCACGAAAGACTTTTTGACCTTTTGCACCTTACATCATGTTAATATATAACGATGTAAATAATTAATATCTAATATACAGAAAGGCGGAATATAATTATGAAGTATACAACAAAAGGCGTGTGCTCACGTTCTATAGAATTTGATGTAGTTGATAATAAAGTTACTGGTGTTAAGTTTGAGGGAGGATGTTCTGGTAATACACAGGGCGTTGCTGCTCTTGTTGAAGGCATGGATGTCAACGAAGCTATCAAGCGTATGAAAGGCATTAAGTGCGGTTTTAAGCCAACATCATGTCCTGACCAGCTTGCCAATGCACTTGAGCAGTATCTTGCAAAAGCTAACTAATGTAACCTATTATATGTACAGCAATACTTATATAATTTGCAACTTACAAATTAACCCTGAATAAATTTATTTATATACCATAAGCTGATTTGGAAATTGCATCTATAAGTGAGCAAATTTAAAATATTGCACAAGTATGTCTGTGTTAAAAAGAAGATTTTTCATAATCTATTGAAATGTATCTAAGGTACAAACAAAAACAAATTATTTTTGTGCATTTTTGTGTATCTGCTCATTTATAGATTACATATTAATAGTTACTCTTAAATACTTTACTATAAATTAATTATACCTGCGGAATGGAGATAATATGGGTTCAGTAAGCCGTTTCAAAAGAATATATATAGAAATTACAAGCACCTGCAACCTGAAGTGTTCGTTCTGTCAGGAAACAAAACGTCCACCTCACTTTATGTCGATTGAAGAATTCGGACATATTCTTGATGAAGTCAAGCCGTATACGAATTACATTTATCTGCACGTAAAAGGTGAACCTATGCTGCATCCTGAACTTGAAACTATTCTTTCAATGTGCAGTGATGCCAATATGACAGTCAACTTAACGACTAATGGAACTCTGCTTTATAAGAAGCTTGACACACTTATAAAGCAGCCTGTACACCAGATAAATGTATCTATGCACAGTGCTGATGACAACGACTGCATAGATATGGACAACTATATTAATGAGCTTTTTTATTCCTGTGAAGAGATATTAGAAAAGACAGAAACCGAAATATCCCTGCGACTATGGAATACCAAAAAAGAACCAACACTTTTTAATAAGCGCAACTGTACAATAAAAAGACATTTATATGTCAATGTCCAAAGTCCTTTTGAATGGCCTGAGCTTAACAGCACTTACTGTAATGAGCGCGGCTTCTGTCAAGGACTTAGAACACATATCGCTATACTAAGCGATGGCACTGTAACTCCATGCTGTCTTGATGGCAACGGTGTTATGAAGCTCGGCAATATATTTGACACCCCGCTTAAGGATATTCTTGAGTGTAAACAAAGTGTCGAATTCATCAAAGGTTTTCATAATAAATACGCTGTAGAGCCTTTATGTAAGCATTGCAGCTTTAAGGAAAGATTTGCACATAAAATGTAAGCACCTCATATGAGTGCGCGGAAATGAGGATTAATAATGAAGAAAATAGTACTTACCGGCGGTGGAACTGCTGGTCATGTAACACCTAATATAGCTCTGCTTCCAAGCCTTAAAGAGGCTGGATATGAAGTATTCTATATTGGTTCATACAATGGAATTGAAAAAAGTCTGATTGAAAGTCTTGATATACCTTACTATGGAATATCATCCGGAAAGTTAAGAAGATATAAGAGCTTTAAGAACCTTACCGACCCTTTCAGAGTTATTAAAGGTTACTTTCAGGCAAGAAAGCTTATGCGCCGCATTAAGCCTGATATAGTATTTTCAAAGGGTGGCTTTGTGTCTGTTCCTGTTGTACTTGCAGCGGGTCATAAACACATTCCCGTTATAATACATGAATCCGATATGACACCTGGACTTGCCAACAAGATAGCCATGAGAAAAGCAACACGTATATGCTGCAACTTTCCTGAAACTATCAAGTATCTTCCTAAAGATAAGGCCGTCCTTACAGGTTCTCCTATAAGACAGGAGCTTCTTCTTGGCAACAAGCTCGCCGGACTTGAATTATGTAACTTCACACCAGATAAACCTATTATTATGGTTGTTGGCGGAAGTACTGGTGCTGTCCATGTAAATGAAGCTGTAAGAAAAATTCTTCCTGAACTTTTAAAGAAGTTTCAGGTTGTACACCTTTGTGGAAAAGGCAAAACAGATGCTTCACTTAATAATATTAATGGTTATGTGCAGTTTGAATATATCAGCGAGCAGATGCGTGACCTCTTCTCCATAAGTGATATTGTCATATCAAGGGCAGGCGCTAACTCTATATGTGAACTGCTTGCTTTAAAGAAGCCTAATCTTTTAATTCCGCTATCTGCTAATGCAAGCCGTGGCGACCAGATACTTAATGCAAAGTCCTTTAAAGAACACGGATATTCAAGTGTTATATTTGAAGAAGACCTTACACCTGAGTCTCTTTTAAATGCTGTTAATGAACTGTATGAAAACAGACACTCTTACATTAACAATATGGCAAAGAGCAAAGAAAGCAATGCCATACCTATAATTATGGAACTTATAGAGCAGTGTTCTCTTCATTCTTAAGTTACATTTTTATCTGGTATTATACAATGATGTCGGAGTCAAAATTCCCCAACTTCGATGCCTACGGATTGTTCCGTGATACACAATCCTACAATTAAAGAATTATATATAAAGCGCCTGCTATACCGTATATAGATAATATAGCTATGCCAGACCTGTGGCATGTTACCGGGGATAGGAATTACACCATATATCAGCAGCTTCCTGATACTTCAGCTATTGTTATAACGTATAATGTTAAAGCAGGCGCTATTTTTTCTACTCCACAAAATATGCATCAGGATTGACAGGTTCTCCATATTGTGTGAGCTTAAAGTACACTCCAGGACCTTCTTCTATATAATATGCACTAGGGCTTGCCACGGTACCTATAAGCTGGCCTGCAACAACTTTATCACCTTTTCTTAGATTAACATTTTCTATAAGACCTGTTGTTGTTTCATATCCATTACCGATTGAAACTGTCACTGTTGTGCCAGTCTCTGAAAGTTCTGCAACGTCTGTGACTATTCCAGAAGCCGCAGCTCCTACATTAGTTCCTACTTCTGAGCTTATAATAATTCCAGGACTGCATTTGTATACACCAAGGCTCTTAAAAAGCACAGTTTCATCCATACTGTAATCAAGAGTAATATGTCCTAATACCGGCCATGCAAGCTTATTGCTCTCATCAAAAGAAAAGCTCTTCATAGCCTCCGCCATAACCTCCTCTGATGACATTGTTGGTGGAACTGTAGGTTCTTCTGTCACATTTTCCTTATCAGCCTTATCTGCAACTGTTGTGCTTTCAGTTGCAGATATATCGATGTCCTCTGCCATTCTGCCTCTTGCATTGGCCTCCTGTAGTATTTCTTCTGTACCCAGCTCATCTATCTCATCGGTTATATCTTCTGTTTTTATCGCAACATTCTCTTCTGTTTCATTCAGATTGACTATGTTATTATTGCCCCCTCTGTTGGCATTGACACTTTTTATGACTGAAACAACACCAATAATAAGCGCTGCAATTATTCCCAGTGAAATAACTGTAGACACAATCTTTACTGTATTCTTTTTACGCTTATCCATATTAACCTCCATTCTGCACATATAATGCACAATATAATAACCAAGCTGCTCACTACACTTATGCACTCATTGCTTGTGATGTTAATATGTTTTCCACTTATTCTGTTACTTATTCATATATATTGGGGATTATTTAAGATTGTTAAAAATTTACTACTGTTAATCAGTTATCAACTGATTTTAATTCATATAAAAACCTGCTTTTATTATTATGATGTAATGGAGCAAAATATCAGAAAAGCCGTTTATGCTTGCATAATCAGGCATTGGACTTTTAGCCCCGCCTTGCAGGCCTAAGAACACTTCCACTTTCTTAAGCCTCCGGGCATTCTACCTATAATCTTAAAGCCAAAAACACTCAGCTTTTCGTTATCTTTTTCTGATACAACTCGTTTTATGCACACTATTATGAGTCGAAATATCTCATCTTAGCTTCTGCTCTTGCTCTCTTTTCCATATTCTCTACGGCAGCATTAGACTCCCCATACATAGAGCCTAAGTTATTAGCCATCTTATTCTTACATCTTTCGCAAAATCTTCCTGATTTTATTGATACTCCACATCTCTCACATGTAATTCCGATAGACGAACCCTCAGTTATCATAAGTCTTTCCTGTCTTATCCACTGTTCTATCTGCCTTGCACTTACATCACATTCCTCTGATACTTCGTTGATAGTTGCTGCCGGATGCTCATCTATATATTCCTTAACATCCTGAAACTTGTCCTCCATTCTTTCCACACAATTAGGGCATAAATTACGATAAGGTCCTGATCCACCTACAAAATTAAATAACCTTCCACACATTTTACAGTTTCTTACTTCCATAATATCCTCCAATCCAGCATATTGTCACTTCTTCTGTCTATATTCATATATGTATACAATATCAATTCCCACAAATGTATAACCCTATATAAAAGCCGCTGTCATTAATTCTACAACCCGCTGTCTGCAACATCCAAAAATCAGTAAGCCCTAGAAACCATTCCCTATACACAATGTTATTGCATATACATTGTCTGTACCATACTCTTTAAGACACTTTGCACATGCATCTATAGTCGCTCCCGTTGTATATATGTCGTCAACAATCAATACTTTATTATATCTTATACCATTATAATATATTTGAAAAGCATTTTGAAGATTTTTAACTCTTTCTATGTTATTAAGTTCCTTCATAGGGGTTGTTTTCTTAACACGGATAATATAATTCTCATCGACTGGTATATGGAGTTTCTTTGAAAGGCTGCATGCAATAAGCCCTGCCTGATTATACCCTCTCTGCCTGTACCTTTCCTTGTGTATCGGAACAGGAATAATAACATCCGGCTCCCACATATTTATAACTATGCCACATTCCCTTGCAATCTCAGCAGCATACACATCTGCATACTCCCTTTTATTGCGGTACTTAAATCTGTATATGGACTGCTTTATGCCATCTGAATACTCATACAGGCTTATTGCCTGGTCGTATAAATGCCTTGTTTTCGTGCAGTCAGTGCAGTAATCTCTGTCATTATCCTCCAGTGCCTTACCGCACTTTATACAGGTTGGTTCCTTAACATACTTTATGTTATCATAACACCAAGGACATATATCCAGTCTTTTTCCACCTCTTATCACTCTCGGTTTTGAACAAATCGGACATGCAGGTGGAAATACAGCATCCTCTATGCCGTTTATTATATTTTTTATTACATTTTCTGCACCTTTATACGATGCACTATCTCCCTTAATACTAAGTATATCCCCTTTATTTTTCATTAATCCCCCATTAAGTTATACTCATTGCTAATATGCTATTAATTATTAAAACTCCATCCCCTGTGCCAGCTCACGTATACGCATATCAAGTGAGGTATATCTTCTGGCATCTGACTCATTGGCTGCCATCTGCATAAATATATCCTCCTCGCCTATCATACACACGCACTTTCTGGCTCTTGTGATGGCTGTATACAGAATATTGCGGTTCATAAGCATCCTTGGTCCTGTATACATAGGAATAATAACTGCCGGATATTCACTTCCCTGCGCCTTGTGCACAGTTATCGCATACGCAAGTTCAAGCTCGTCAAGATTATCAAAGCTGTACTCCACATATCTTCCATCTTCAAACCTGACAGTCATACTTTTGTTAAATGGAACTATCTCCTTAACTATTCCCGTATCACCGTTAAATACTCCACTGCCCTGTTCAATAACAATTCCGTTATTATTTCTTTTCATCCAGTCAAGCTGATAATCGTTTTTTATCTGCATAACCTTATCGCCTTCCCTGAAAAGCGTATCGCCATGCTTTTTCTCCATCTTTGCCGCACTTGCTGGATTAAGATATTCCTGAAGGACTGTGTTAAGCCTCTCTACCCCGACCGCCGACTTTCTTGATGGCGTAAGCACCTGGATTTCACTTACGTCCGCATCCACATACTTAGGAAGCTTCTCTTTCACAACAGTCTTTAATGCAGCTATTATCGCCTCAGCACCATGTCTGTGTATAAAAAGAAAGTCCTTGCTGTACTTATTAAGTGTAACCTGTTCTCCTTTATTTATCCTGTGCGCATTGGTTATTATTTCACTTTCTGCCGCCTGTCTGAATATTTTTTCGAGCTTTACGACATTAAAGCACTCAGAATATATAATGTCCTTTAACACATTTCCGGGACCGACACTTGGAAGCTGGTCAACATCCCCGACAAGTATAAGTCTTGTTCCTACAGGAACCGCCTTAAGAAGCGCATTCATAATATTAATATCAACCATTGACATCTCATCGACTATGATGACATCCGCCTCAAGAGGATTTTCCTGATCCCTGTTAAAATGCATACCAAGCCCCGCTGATACACTTCGTTTTTCACCATCAAGCTCTGCAAGCCCACCACCTGCTATCTCAAGAAGTCTGTGAAGTGTCTGTGCCTCCACACCACAGGTTTCTGTCATACGCTTAGCCGCCCTTCCCGTCGGTGCAGCAAGCCTTATATCAAGTCTTTCCATCTCAAAATACTTGATTATGGCATTAATAGTAGTCGTCTTTCCTGTACCGGGACCACCTGTGATAATCACAAGTCCATTAAGTGCAGCATCAACAACCGCCTGCTTTTGTATATCGTCAAGCTCTATATTTTCTGTTTTTTCAATGTCAGCAATTCTTTCATATACATTTTCAACATTCTCATCACACTGTATATTAAGTTCAAGCAGATTTTTCGCTACATTCTGCTCCATACGGTAATACATCGCCGAATATACATTCCACTGGTTATGCTCATCCTCATCTGTGGTATCAGAATTATCCTCTGCCACATTTTTCTTGATAACAATCTTCTTATCTATGGCAAGGTCACTTATAAAATGTTCATAATCTTCTATCTTAACATCTAAAAGCTGCTCTGCCTGAGTCTTTAACATATCATATGGCAGGTATGTATGCCCCTGTAATGTCGCCTGATTAAGACAATACAACATACCGCTTTTTATTCTGAAGTCCGAATTACCTTTAATTCCGACCTTCGTTGCAATAGCATCTGCTTTTTTAAAGCCTATACCCTCAATATCATCTGCAAGCCTGTATGGATTATCTGTGATAATCGTGTATATGCTGTTGCCGTATTTTTTGAATATTTTGTTAGCAAGATTCATCTGGATGCCATAATCCTGAAGATACATAACAGCCTTTCTGGTATCTCTCTTACCAGCATACTGCTGCGCTATATCCATCGCCTTGTTATAACTTATTCCTTTAATGCCTGCCAGACGTTCTGGTTCTTTGTCAAGCACCTCAAATGTCTGCTCACCGAATTCTTTAACTATTCGTTCAGCCATCTTTGCGCCTATACCCTTGATTGCACCAGAACTCAGATAACGCTTTACAGACTCCGCATCCGTAGGCGTTTTGAACTCATAAGAAGTTATCTTAAACTGCATTGTATAGTATGATGGATGTTTTACAAAATCTCCATCCGCAGCTATAAATTCACCTGTGTCAACACTGCTTAAAGTGCCAACACAGGTAACATCTTCACCTTTGTATTTTATTTCAAAAACTGTGTAGCCATTATCCTCATTACGAAAGATAATATTCTCTACAAAACCTTCTACATACTTAACAGACTCGTAATCCAATCTGCTTTTCCTCTCTTTATAACTTTTTATATAAGCTATGCCTCGTCCACTGAATAGTTACGTTTCATCTGCTCATAAAGTGTCTGTGCTATGCCAAGTCCCTTTCCATTGTTAGTTTCTGTAAATAACTGGGCATAATTCTTAATCATTTCATCACCGAAGTAGCTTCCAAGTGTGCTCATGGCAGAATCTGAATCTCCTCCTATAGAAGCCATACTGTTAAACAGTGATGTGCTGCTGTCATCATCGTCTGAATCTATCTTAGCCATCTTTTCCATGGACTTAAGCATCTGCTCTACAAAGTAACTTTCAAAGTCCTTGCACACACTCATAAGCTCATCATCTGATGCCTTTGAAAAGTCTGTGCCTGTTATCTTATCAGTAAGGTCTGATGAAGTTTTATCATATGTATCCGCATAACTTGTATTAATACCTGTCATATAATCCATAATAATCTCCATTCCTGCAAATGCATAGGCTTAATTACCTCTTAAGTGCGTTTGCCTGCTCCATCATAGTATCAGTTGTTGTTATAGCCTTAGAGCAGAGTTCGTATGCTCTCTGTGCTGTTATAAGGTTAACCATCTCTGTTGCAACTTCAACATTAGATGCCTCAAGATAATTCTGTCTTAACTCACTCTTCTTGCCAACATCATCTGTTTCCTCATTAAGTGGAATACCAGATGCATCTGTTTCTGCAAGATAAGTGCCTCCAAGCTTCTCAAGACCTGATGGGTTAGTGAACTGGAAAAGTCCTATCTTAATTCCGATATTCTCAAGATTACCATCATCACCCGGATACTGGATATTACCTTCCTTATCAACCTTTACCTTTGATGCATTATAATCATCTGTAAGTACTATTGGCTGTCCATCTGTACTTAATACAGGATAGCCATCTGCCGTACATAACATCATACCTTCTGTTGCTGTTGAGAAATAAAAGTTACCATTACGTGTGTATACTGTATCTCCGTTCTCATTCTGTACTGCAAAGAAGCCATCACCATTAATAGCAAAGTCTGTTGAACTTTCACTCGCATTCATAGCGCCCTGTGTATAATGAGATGTAACCGATACTACTCTTGAACCAAGTCCAACCTGTGCAGATACTGGCTTATTTTCACCATTGGCTGATGTTGTCTTCGCCTGAAGATTCTGATATAACAATGACTTGAATTCTGTTGATTCTGACTTATAACCTACTGTATTAACATTAGCAAGGTTATTCGATATTGTATCTACACTTGTCTGCTGCGCCATCATACCCGATGCAGCAGTCCATAATGATCTCATCATAGTGCTTATTCCTCCTGATTATCATACAAAGCAATTATACTTTATATATATTTTGTATGATATATAAACATTTTAATATATGACGTCTTAAGCTTAATTTAACTTCATCTCTTCCTTCCGGAATTCACCTAAAACACAACAACTACTTAAATACGTGGCACAATTCACTTCCGCCACACACAGCCTGTTGCAGCTACACATAAATGTGAGCTTACCTGGGCTGATATTTATGAATTAATCTGCATTATAAAGCTGTCCATTATAAACAGGATCTACAACTCAGATATGCTGACCATCTTTCCTAACATCTCATCTATGGCGTTGACAATCTTCTGATTACTTTCATACTCTCTGGATATATTAATCATATCGACCATTTCTGTCACAACATTAATATTAGATGCCTCAATATATCCCTGATTAACTGCTGCTGTGGAATCAGTTGTAACTGCTCCGTCAACTGCCCTATAAAGATTCTCACCATAAGCCTCTATGTAGTTATAATCTTCAAAATCAACAATTCCAAATGTATCTACATACTGTCCATCCGCATATATACCTCCTGTCGAATCGACTGTAAGCTGCGATACATCTGTAGGAAGTTGTATAGGGTTGCCGCCTTCACCCAATACATAATCACCATCCTTGGTAACCAGATAACCCTCCTGATTCATCTGGAAAGATCCATCCCTGGTATAAAGTGTTGATGTTTCACCTGCTTTATTAGTAAATGAGATAGAGAAAAATCCCTGTCCTGAAAGTGCGAAATCGTAATCGCTGTCTGTGTTTCTAAGGGAACCCTGATCCCAGCTTCTGTATGTTTCTCCTATCTTTGCACCAAGACTCATGCTGCCTATACTCTGATTCATATAGCCAACTGTAGCATCATTAATCTTAATTCCGTATACAGAATCAAAGCTCTGTGTTGTAACGCCTTCCTTCTTATATCCGGTTGTTGTTGCATTTGCAAGATTATTCGACACTATATCAAGTCTTCTCTGCTGATTCACTAATCCTGTGTAAGCAGTATATAAACCTCTTACCATACCTGACCTCTTTTCCTAATCTTCTCTGTAACCTGCAAGGAATTCTATGAACTTACCTGTTCCTATGGCAACTGCTGTCATAGGGTCTTCTGCTGTCATAGTGTTAATTCCTGTCTTTGATTCTATAAGTTCTTCTAATCCTGAAAGGAGACTTCCGCCACCTGTAAGAACGATACCTCTGTCTGCGATATCTGATGCAAGTTCTGGTGGTGTCTTCTCTAACACGCTGTGAACTGCCTCAACTATCTGTGATGTAGCTTCCTTTAAAGCTTCCTCTGTCTCTTCTGAAGTTACCTCAACTGTCTTTGGAAGACCTGTAACAAGGTTACGTCCTCTTACATTCATCTTGACAACCTCTGGACGTGGATAAGCTGAACCAATCTTTATCTTAATATCTTCTGCTGTTCTTTCACCGATAAGAAGATTATGCTTCTTTCTCATATATCTTACAAGTGCTTCATCAAAATCATCACCTGCAATCTTGATAGAAGTACTTACAACTGTACCTCCAAGTGAAATAACAGCGATATCTGTAGTACCACCACCAATATCAACTATCATATTACCGCAAGGTCTTGATATATCAATACCTGCACCGATAGCTGCTGCTATAGGTTCCTCAATAATAGCAACCTCTCTTGCACCTGCCTGAAGAGTTGCATCCTCAACTGCCTTCTTCTCTACTTCTGTAACACCAGAAGGCACACATACACTTATTCTAGGCTTCTTAAGCATTCTTCTTCCGATAGCCTTCTGGATGAAGTACTTAAGCATCTTCTCTGTAACTGTATAATCTGAAATAACGCCCTGACGAAGTGGTCTTACCGCCACGATATTACCAGGTGTTCTACCAAGCATCAGACGGGCTTCCTCGCCGATAGCCTTAATCTTATTAGTATCTCTGTCAAATGCGACAACTGAAGGTTCCTTTAAAACAACGCCCTTACCCTTTATATATACAAGAATACTTGCAGTACCCAAATCGATTCCAATATCAGTTGATAACATCTTTTCTCCTCCTAAATCTTCAACTTTCTATCTCTGTTATCGTCAATTATGTCTAATCTGCATATTAATATTGTCTTAATTATAATTCCACTATGATACCTACGGATTGTTCCGTGCTGCGCACTCCCACAATCCCCCAATATTCACATATCATGGGACTATCATCTCACTTTTATGCTCATATTGGGGCGGGTCACAAGGTCATTCACCCACCTATAGGCAGGCTCATGTGGATTTAGGCCTTTTGCCCCTGGTATCATTATATAAACATATGCAAATAAATGTATCTCATTAATATATTAGCAATAAAAAATACTTTTCATAGCTAATCAACATTATATACATAAATAAGGAATTTTAAAAGTACTTAATGAGAAAAAATATAATTTTTTTATAAATATTGGTGTTTAGGGATGGCATTGATAAGTGACTAACGGACGATATAAGACGCGGGGAGGCTGCTGCGGGTAATACTTCGGACACCAGAAAGCTGGCTGGCTGCTTTTAATACTTTCCATTAAGATTTTTTCCACGGACTCAACCGCTCATACAAAACATCCGTGTTTTGTTTTCGCTCGATTTGACCTCCTTGTCAAATCGTTGCTGGTAACTAATGGAAAGTTTAAGAAATATCTCAATCAACTTTCAAGTGTTCCTTTCGCACTATTCCTAAAACAACTCCCTTGCCTTAGGGCTGTTTTTTTCTTAATTAAATATTATATTTTAATCTTTTAAGTAATGTGTATGACATTCTATAATTTAAAAAATAAAACAATGAGAGGGAGAAGAAACCTACAATGTTCTTCTCCCTCTCATTATGTGCATTTCTTCTAGTTTAAGACATAATTTATCATAAGTAAATTATGAAACTGTCAGACATAATATAAGCGGCTGTCTGTAGTGCGGACAGTGTGAGATGCACTTGAAGTTTAATTGAGATATTTGTTAGACTTTTCCTTAATACCACAGCTATCCACAGACACGGATGTCTGTGGAAGTGAGATATGGGACAAGGATGTCCCGTATCGAACGGTAGCGGTCGATGTTATTACCTATATGAAAAGTCTTAGAAATATCCAATTGAAGCTTCTGGCATTGAACATTGTACG
>ERZ780202.724-NODE-724-length-21652-cov-12.291522_pt1 | contig 21652 bp, 18 predicted proteins | sample MGYA00510978_ERZ780202 | MGnify/ENA primary metagenome ERZ780202 (study PRJEB29588, sample SAMEA2155689) | human gut metagenome | biome: human gut; feature: human-associated habitat; material: faeces | place: Denmark | collected 2008/2010 ...
ACCGCCGCCCCATCCTCAGGCAACTCGTATTCTTCTTTTGTAACACGGTTTCGAAGTGTCACATCTTTTTTGAAGTTCTCAAGGTTTTCAGGAACAAACACATATACACTCAGATTTGATTTTCCGTTTGGAGCCGTGAGCTTTGAGAGTCTTATCTTCGTATAATGATCCAGTGATTCATTTTTATCCAGAGATTCTATAAGTGCTTCCCTTTCCGTATCCGTGGCATCGTCATCTGAGATGATCGTCGCATCATAATGCTGCAGATTCGTGTACTGAAGATGTACAATGTCTGAAACAGAATCACGAATACCAAAACCTACCAGCATCAGCGCCATACTTCCTGCAATTCCAAAATTCTTCGGCACAAGAAACATACACATTTTTCTGATACCATAGGGACATCCTACCAAAATCCAATAAAGGAAATAATCAAACCTCTGCTTTATTGCAAACCTCCTTCGTTTATTAAATTCCTGTTCTCATCCCATATCCGTTCCTGTACCGGGTTCTGATGTTTCCGGGACGTATTAACCAGAAAAGACACGCTGAATGCCTATTCAGTTCTGGTATCACTACGGGCAGACTGTTTCGTTTTCAAGGTTCGTGTAAGAAGTAAAAAAAGATTCTTACACTAAACGAAATGCTCAGAGGTCTTTTTACAGCCCCCTTACTGCATCTTTTTTGATTTCGTGTCATCTTTTTAAAGTTCCTTACACAATCTCTGTACTGGCGAAACAAAATACGGACATGTTTTGAAATTGTTTTTTACAAAATACAATTTTGGTCTTTAAGGTAAAAAAATAAGCCTCAAGAGACTTTTTAATCATTTTGGAGCTCCAATTTCTTAAAAAATGATGATTAAGAAGTCTCTTCAAGCTTATAACACCTGCCGCCTGCTTGTAAATGTGATACTGCTTGACGGCAATGCTGTCCGGGTCCCGCATCTCCAGACGGTCAAACAAAATGTCCAGAGGGGACTCGTAGTCCTCGTCCTCTTCTTTTACCTGTGCCGAGCCTAACATCTCCATGATCATGGCGAAGTTCTGTTCTTCCGGCGGAGCTTCGTGGAGCAGATACAGCATCAGTGCCTGAAGCAGTGCGGTTTCGCTCTTCTCCCAGAAGGGATCAGAGGACTGGGAACCTTTGGGTGTGGTGTTTTGTATCAGATTGGAAATAAGACGGAGCACGTCTTTGTCATCGTGGACATACTCGAATGGATTGTAGCAAAAAGATGTGTCGGGATTGATGAGGTCAAAGACACGCACCTCATATCCTTTCTTTTCCAGCAGACCGCCTGTCTTTCGGAGCAGCTCGGCTTTCGGATCGGTGATGACCATCGAACAGCAGCACTGCATGATGTTTGGCAGGGCAAAGCCTCTGGATTTTCCTGCACCGGAGCCTCCCACTACGAGAATGTTGAGACATCTGCGGTGCTTGTGGGTGTCAAGGCTAATGCGGAAGTTCTGTGTCAGCAGGATGTTCTGGGAGTACGGCTTCTGGCTATATTTCTTACAGATCTGCCGGGCATCGCCCCATCTGGCAGAGCCATGTTCTTCCCCTCTGCGGTAGTTCTTCTGACTGGAATAAAAAATGCCGATCCCGGCTGCGTAAAGTAACGTGCAGACCAGCATCGACTTGATGGTATATTCCGTATAATGAAACTGGAAGGGATGGTTCAGCTTTTCTGTGAGAACCTCCATCAGCTCGAAAAGATTCCTGCCCGGCTGGATGGCATCCGCAAGCAGGATTGCTACCCACCAGATGACAGGCAGTCCGGCAAGCCAAATCACCCAGTCTGACTTCCGGCTGTTTGTTACCGGGATGGCTGCTGTTTGGACCTCTCTGCTCTTGGCAGGTCCGTAATGTGGAAGCTGTCCACTCCCGGAACGAGGGCAAGACTGCTTCCATTCTCCCAGTTTACGTGGATCTGCCCTGCATCGTCTACCATATCCACCTTACCTTTTAAGCCGGGTGGCATGTGGCTCTCCCCCTCCATGCTGTTAAGCGTGACCTCGGTTCCCGGCGGATATCTTCTCCGCATGGCTTCTATTCTTTCTTGTGTCATATTTCTGTATATTTGTACCACATCCTTTCTTCATCTTCCCCTTCCACGGTATGGGCGGTATCTGGATTTCATGATCTTTAACAGGACGCTGTCGATCCCATCGGAATAGCGTCCGTTTTTCAGGTATGTGTCCCGGAGCTGGTTTAAGGCTTCCACGGATTTGCTGTGTTCGGCTTCTGTCAGGTAGAGCTTTCCCTCTTCCTGCTCTGCCAGCTTCAGAACCAGATCCCGTGTGGTATCCACCGGAAGCCCCTGTTCTTTTTCCTGCCGGAACACTTCCCGGAGTGCATGGATCAGCATGTGGTTCATGATCCGGTCCATCTTTACATATCGCATTCTTGTCATAGGCGAGCCTCCTTTTTTCCTCTTTTTCTCAACCACAACATACCACACTTCCTCCCGGAAAGCTACTGCAAAAGAGCCGGAAAAGCCCCTTTTTATCAGCGTTCCGGAGACTTTTTACTCTTGGCAGGTTTCTCCGTTTTTTCCTCCGGGATGGCAAATTCATCGGTCATAAATTCCTGCTCGCTTTTGCCAAGACTGCGGTCTACCTGCTTGCCAATGGAATAGGCTGCACTCTTTACATCCTGGATAAAGGAGCGGAGTTCTTTCGGATCTTTCTGTCCGAATGCCTGCATCTGGCATACCTTGTCAAAGGAAAAACCGGAGACATCCACGCCGTATTTCTGTGCTGTCACATACGCCGCACAATAGGCCTGTGCCGATACCCCTGCCCGGCTGTAGCTTCCATCGTGATGGTCAAGGGATGCACAGGCCAGCTCCCGGCTGATGGAATGGAACGTTGCATTTTCGCTCATGCCATTTCGGACATAGATCGTCCGCTTGTTCGGGATGTACTGTGCCTGTACCTTATCCGGCAGATTGTCTGCGATCTGAATCCGTACCTCGCTGTCGGTCAGCAGTGCTTCCATCAGCTGGTCCATCGGCTTTGGCTCTGCCTCTTCCGGCTGCTTGGTACGGATCTGGCTGATGTCATAGGCTTTCTGGATGGAGTACCCCTGCTGGATGACACCGTCCTTTTCATATTCCTGTCCGACAATGAAGTTGTATCCCTTGCTTCCGGTCTTGACTACCTTGCCTTCTTCCTTCCATTTTTCAAAGGTCTTGACCTGCCGGATCTCCGGATTCTGTGCATAAAGCAGGAACAGGTTGTCTGTCCTCTGCGGCTTGCACTGTCCCATAAAATCAAGGAATCCTTTTAAGGAGTCCCCATTCTGGAAGACCTCCTGTGCCTTTCCATCGATCATACCCCAGATTTCTTCCCTCTCCTGCTTTTTCTGTGCGGCATATTCTTCTTTCGATAACCGCTGGGCGGACTGCTCCTGCGAGTCCTGCCCTAAAAATTTTGTCAGATCCATCTCCTACCTCGCTTTCACCTTTCGTTTCTTTCTTGCTTTCTTCTGCGTTTTCCTTGGTCCACGGTTCTTTTCCCGGCTCCGCTTCTGGGATTCCTCTGCTTTCTCCCGTTTGATGTTCTCCAGCTCCCGGCGGACACTGGGACGCTCCTGTTCCCTCTGCCCTGCATCAGTCCCTTTTTCCTGCCCGGTAGAAATATTTCTGCTGTGCAAGGAAGAGCCGGACAGATTCTCTTCCCCCTCTTCCTGCACCGGGATAAAATTTTCCGGTTCGGAAAACTCCTTTTCGGGATGATTCTGGTTCTTTTCCTCTTCAGAAAAGTCCATGTCACCGACCTGGAATGCTTCGTCCAGATCGCTGATTTCAAACTGCACCTCGCCCTCCGGCATCTGCACAGTTTCCTGTACTGCTTCGGTTTCCGGTGCTTCCATTCCGGCGGTTACCTCATGGACAGCTTCCCCGACTTCGCTCCTTACAAAATCAAGGTTCATCTTATCCATGACACGGTTGACTTTGGCTGCATCATCGGCAAAGACCATGACCTCGCTCATCTCCGGGTTCTTTTTATCCCGGATGATCACATAGAGCAGTCCTCGTTTCCTGCCCTCACTGCAGAATTCACGCAGGCGGTCAGATGGCACAGTGAAGAACTTCAATGGCTTGTTCTCCTTTAACATCCGCACCATTCTGGTCTTGCCCCTCGTTTTCTTCTGGTCTTTTAATACGGCGGCAACAAATACCGCCAGATGCTTTGCCAGCGTACCCGAAAGCCTGAGCCCGTGGTCCACGCCGTCCAGGGAATACCGGACGATCTGGTCCGCCGCATCGCCTCCATAATTCATATCATTCACCTGCTTTCTGTTCTCGGTTGTCTGGTTTTCTCCGTCTGTTCTTCTTCCTGTTCTGCCTGTCTGTGGATCTGCTCTGCCAGATGCATCCGCTCTTCCATTTCTTTGGACTGCTGTTCGATCCGCACACAGATACGGATATCCTTCCGAAGTGGCTTCAGTTCTTCGGTGATCTGACTGATTCTGTCACTGTCCGGTTCGCTCCGGTAGAGCCGCCTCCGTTCTTTTATGAGTGCCTGTACCTGCTCTTCCAACGGGGTTCGGTATGCCATCAGCTCTTCACGGGTAGTGATCTGGTGCTTCTGGAGGAATTCCATCTGCTCAATCCTGGCATCCAGTTTTCGGATATCTGCCCGGAGCACTGGGGAGATCCTTTTCGGCTTCTGCTTTAGGACACCCATCTGATACAGATAGGAATAATACAGGGCCTGTATCCCCTTTAACTTCTTTTTCGGGGGTTGGGAAGTTTTTTCTTTTCCAACAGGTATCCTGCTTTTTGGCTGCAAGATCCACTGGCGGATGCTCTCTTCCGAGTAATGCTTTCCAAGGCTCCGCAGACGGATATACCGTTCCATCCCCGGTGCTTTTAATGCAATGTACTTTCGGTTCAGCTTCCACTGGTATCCCCTCTGCTTCATCTGTTCCAGAAACTGTTTCCATGTGAAGCTCTCTGCTACCGCATCCCGGATGTCCAGACGGATCGAAGTTCTCCAGGTCGGCTTTCCGTCCTGTTCTGCCATCCACTGGGCGTAGGATTTCCCTTTGCCGTTTTTCGGTTCGATGACGGATAAGCCGTATTTCAGGCATAAGGCATCCGAAGCTTTCCGCACATCCTCGTAGTAGCTCCTGCTGTTGCTGTGGTACTTTTTCCCATCTTCCATGCTCACGGAATTAAACACAATGTGGTTGTGGTAATGCTCCGTGTTCAGATGGGTGGTGATGACTGCTTCGTATTTTCCCTGCAGGAGCCTTTCTGCCAGTTCCATGCCGATCTGGTGAGCAAGCTCCGGGGTGACTTCCCCTTTGACAAAGCTCTGCACCAGATGGTACCCCTGTACTCCGTCCATCTTGTGGTAACGTTTCTTCGTAGCTACCATATCCTGATAGGCAGTCTCACAGACGCAGCCGATGGCATCCTCAAAAACGGAACGCTCCGTCTTGTCCCGATTCATGGCGTAATCGATGGCTTCTTCCAGAGAGCCGGCACTCTGCCCTTTCTTGGTGGTCTTATCCTTGTTTCGGATGTACGTGATGGAATTGTCCAGACGGCTGACCGGGATGATACTGGTGTATGCCATCGGCTACCATTCCTCTTTGACCAGCCTCCATGTCTCTTTCGTCATGCGGAGCATTTCCCGGATACTCTCTTCCCCGGCCATCCCACAGCCGTTGGCTACATGGGCAAGCTGGTTGGCGTTGTTGCACAGACCGGATATTTTCCGCAAAAGCTCCGTATGATGCTCACAGGGTCTTGCCCGGACTTCGCCACCCATGACAATGGAACGGATGTATTCCTCACGGGACAGGCCGCTTTTTTCTACCTGCTCTTCCAGAAAACGCAGCTCTTTTGCATTGAGGCGGACTGGTATCACATGGTTTCTTTTTCTCATCTCTTCACCTGCTTTCCAACGGGTTATTGGTTGCGTCATTACATTTCACGATTTTTCCAGATCAGGAAACCTGCCAGGACGCCGATGGCTACCGCTGCAGCAATGATCTTTTTCTTCATATGGGCCTCACCCCCTTTCCGATACCTGGCACAGCTCCATCGGGGCGAACATGATCCCTCTCTTTTCCATCTCTTTTGCGAATTCCAGGAGGTTCCATTTTTTCCCATCAATCATAGCAGAATCGGTATCCAGATAGTGGCAGGTGGATACGTTCCGCTCTCCATTTGGGGCATTCTGCACAAGGCTTTCCCCGTCTGCCAGACGGAACAGTTCCTCTCCCTGGCTGTTTACAAAACAGATGCACACGCCGTGGTCAATGATCTCCTTTGGTTTCATCCGGCACCGCTCCAGTGCCTCATCCTCACGCTTTCCAGCTATGAAAAGACACATTGCAAAAACGCCCATTACTCCTCCGGTCATTGTGCCAAGTATTAATCCCAACATTTTTTCGTTCTCCTTTCGTCTGTTTACGGCTCGGTATGGGGGATTGGGGTTCTCCCCAAAATGCGTTTGGATATCCAAACGCTATGCTTGCAAAACCAGTCGCATCCGGTTTCGTCCCCTCTGAACCTGTTGTTTTTCTGAATCATTCATTTTCCTTGATTTTGCTTAACCCATCCAACGTGGTGCAGATGATATGGAGTCTGTCAGCCATGCTGATCTCCGTGTTCATCGTCCCGGTGGTCTCTTTTCCGCAGACGACCACCATCCTGCACCGCCTTAAGATCTGGTGGGACATCCTCCGCATGGCCTGCATATCCTCTGCATCTCCGTCATCAAGAAATGGGGAAAAGCTGTACTGCGGGCAGATCGGCACATATCCCAGTTCGTAGATCTTCCGGCAGTACCGCTGTACTTTGCTCTTTCCCTCTTCTGCAGAACAGCAGACATAAGCAAGTGCCTGTTCCAATACGACCATCTCCTTTCCTGGCCGGACAGCTTTCCTCTGCCCGGCGTTTTCTAAAAAAGAAACACCCACAAAGCATTCCGGCTCTGTGGATGTCTTGTGGACATCTGGATCCTTTTCTTCTCTATTTCAGATGTCTGCCAGACATCCGGCTACTGTGGTTCTTTGTTTTCCGCTTCTTCCCCGGTTTCCAGTGCAATGCGGACACGGTCGCTTCCCAGCTTATAATACGCATCGGTCACTTCAATGCCGACTGCCTGAAACCCCGACTCTGCCGCCGCAAGGATGGTCGTACCAGCTCCGGCAAACGGGTCTAAGATCAGGCCGCCCGGCTCGCAGATCTGGATGACATCCTTCATCAGCTGGAGCGGCTTTTCTGTCACATGGATGCGGTTCTGGGGATTCCCATAACGGAACACACCCGGAAGGCAGGACACCGGGCGGTTGATCGGCATCGGTCCGTTGCTTCCCCACACGATATATTCTGCCTGCTGGCGGAATCTGCCTTTCTGCGGACGGGAGTTTCCCTTGTCCCAGACGGCAGTCCCTCTCCAGATCCACCCTGCCCACTGGAGGGCATCGGTGATGGACGGGTACTGTCTCCAGTCAATAAAGAGGCAGATCGGAGCCCCTCTCTTGCAGGCTTTCCGCACATCGTACAGCCATTCTGCCATCCAGTGGGTCCAGGAACGTTGGTCTTTATTATCCCCATCAAAATCCGGCAGGGCATTTTCTGCTTTCATGCTGCTGTACTTCTGGTTGGTAGTTCGGTTGCGTTCGTTCTGCTTGGTTCCCCCGGACGCATAGGGCGGATCGGTTATAACTGCATCAAAGATCCCCGGCTGGAATCCTTTGACCAGTTTTAAGGTATCTCCATGCAGGATACGCCAGTTCTCCCCTCCGGCAGACTCATCCGGCACACAGTCCGGTTTTAAAAGATCTTCAAGTTTCAGGGTATTTCCCATAGGCATCATCCTTTCGGTCGCTTATTTTCCAGATTTCTCTGGAAGTGCTTTTCTTTATGGAACTGCTCATCGGCAGGTATCCTCTTTTTTCAGTGTTTCTTTTCTTGGCGTTCTGGGCTGTTCACGGTGGTCCGACAGCTCGGTTTCCACGTATTCGCTGATGATTCCCAGCGCTTCATAGTAATTGCTGCTCTTGTGGACACGATCCGCCATTTCGTTGGCCTGTTCGGACATCCCGGCACGTCTAAGCAGTCTTGCGGCATCCCCAAGGATTGAGAAAATATTTCCGTCATGCCCTAAGAGCTTAAGTTCTGGACGGGACGGCTTTTGTTCCGGCTGCTTTTCCTGCACACCGTTTTCCGGTGCTTTCATCTGAATCAGAAAATCCGAGCCGGCACCAACATAAAAATGCAGATACAATTCGCCGCCGTCTACTTTTATCTCCCGTTGTTCCAGACTTTCTCCCCAGCCATCGCTGTACTGGCCTCTCAGATACTGCCCCACCATACGGTATTCCTCTGGTGTCAGATTCTCCCGGAGTGTCAGGTTTGCACAGCCATATAAAACGCCCTCCTGTTCCTTTACCGCCATTGTAATGCGTTCCACTTTTTCCTTAATGTCCTTGTTTTGGTCAAAATAATCAATCAGGTTGCATGGCTGGTTGTCAGGCATACCGAGCCGGTTGATTTCATCAACCTTTTCTGCTATGGATGTCTGATACTGCACCAGGTCAGGTCCTTCCAATGGCTCCGCATCATCCAGATCCACAATGTCTGAATAGTCCGGAATAAACTCTGCCATCAGAGGTGACAGCATTTCCACTTCTATTTTATCTTTCAAGGCACCACCTCGCTTCTCTGTTCTGCCGTTTCTCTGGTGTACGGGCAGCCATCTTTGCCATGTCTGCCCAGTCTGCCCCTTCGATCTCCGGCAGGTTCTCGATGATCTGATAGTTTCCCTCGTAGGCTTTTCGGATATGTTCACACGCCCACCGTCCGGCAAAGTCATTGTCGGTACACACTTCGATCTCGGTGATCTCCGGGTGCTGGGACAGAAAATGTTCCAATGCCTGCGGCTTTTTCATGCTCCGCTGGCTCTGCCCTTCTTTTGGTGCGCTGATCCCGCCAAGCTCCAGACGGTACTTATCCCGGCTTCCCTGTCTCTGTTCCAATGTCATGTGGGCAAGCACATCCACACAGGCTTCATAAACAGCAACCCGTCTGCATCCCGGTTTCGCCGGAACACAAAAAGCGTATGCCTTTTCACTTCCGGCCTGTTCCATCTTAAAAGACTTTCCGCTGGCATCGTAAATCCCACGCAGGAAAGCATATCTTGCCACCTGGTTTTCATCCCGGCCTATGAACACGGCATTGTGGTAGGGCAGACTCTCATATAAGATTCCCAAATGAACACACCGCTGTAAGACCTCGCCACTGATGCCCCGCTCTTTCAGATAGCGGAACACCCTGCGGCAGTCCGGGCTGACCGTAGGCAGGACAAATGGCTTCTTTGGCTTTGCTTCCACTGGAGGAGGGATATAGGTGGGATACTCATCTTTCAGCATTTGCACTGCCTCCAGAAAAGAACACCCGTCTACATGAATCAGGAAATTTAAAGCACTGGTGCCCCCGATATCTCTGGATTTCCAGTGCCACTGGCTGGTGAGCTCGTTGATTTTAAAGCTGTCGTGGTCTGTCAGCTCCCATTCATTTCTGGCTGAAGATTTTTTCAGGCGGTTCGGCTGGTATTTCTTCAGGTACTCAATGGCGGTGATCTCCCTTGCCCGTTTGATCTCTTCTTCCGGAATCCACGGCATTACATCACGGTATCCCGGAGCTGCTCTGCCTTATCCGTTTTCTCCCACGGGAATTCCTTTCTTCCAAAATGCCCGAACACCGCACTCTGTCGGTAGATTGGCCGCTTCAGGTGCAGGGTGTCACAGATCTGGCTTGGGGTAAGCCCGAACACCAGAGGGATCGCTGCGGCGAGGCAGTCATCCGCACAGATCTTTCCCGTTCCAAAGGTATCCACCTGCACCATGACTGGCTGGGCAACCCCGATGGCATAGGCAAGGGACACCTGGCATCGGCTGGCAAGTCCGGCAGCTACCATGTTTTTGGCGATGTAACGGGCCATGTATGCCCCGGAACGGTCAACTTTGGAACAATCCTTCCCGGAGAATGCACCGCCGCCATGCGGTACCAAGCTGCCGTAGGTATCCACCATTAGTTTCCTTCCGGTCAGTCCGGTGTCTGCCTCCAGACCTCCGCACACAAATCTGCCCGATGGGTTAATCAGGATCTTGGTATCCTCATCCGGTGGCAGCATACGGAGTGCCGGGCGTAACACTTTCTCCCGGATCTCATGCTCCAGCTTCCGAAGAGATTTTTCCTTTTCATGCTGACAGGACACAACGACCGTATCCAGACGGACAGGTCTGTCATCTTCGTATTCCACGGTCACCTGTGCCTTTCCGTCTGGCAGGATTCCCGTGATATATCCACTTCTGCGGCTTGCAGACAGTTCCCTCACAATGCGGTTCGCCAAAACCACTGGCATTGGCATGAGCTGCGGCGTCTCATCACAGGCGTAGCCAATCATGATGCCCTGATCCCCGGCACCGCTGGCAAGTCCGCTCTGAACAGAAACAGTCCCTGCCCTTCGTTCTCTGGATCTCTCCACTGCCCCGGCGATATCCGGACTCTGTTTGTGGATGAGGGCATCCATGTGGATTTCCTCTGCTTCATAGCCTGCACTCTCCAGCACCTTTTTGATGATTTCAAACACCTGTGGCTCAAATCGGCTGGTAATCTCTCCTGCCACAATGATGTTCCCTTTGGTCGCCAGCACCTCGCAGGCCACCCTGGAATTTTCGTCCTCTTTCAGACACGCATCCAGAATGCTGTCTGCGATCAGGTCGCAGATCTTATCCGGATGTCCTTCTGTTACGGATTCTGCTGTATAAAATCGTTTCATAATCGTTACCATCCTTTCCAAGTAAATAATAACGGCAGGAAACGCTCCTTTCTGGAACACTTTCTGCCGGATCTGGGTTATAAGTTGTCTCACATTCTGCACTTTTCTGGTACTTTCAGACACTTTTTTCAACCTAAATACTACCAATGCACACCCTTACATAATCCCCCTGTTTTGAACACATCCCTGCCCGTGCGGTCATTATTTGTCTCATTTTCTGCACTTTTCGGGTACTTACGAACACTTCTGACTCCACACTGCCCCGGAAACCGACACGGCAAGGACGATGTTCCTGGCACCGCTCCATTCATACGAACACGATATGAGCGTTAAGACCTTATCACATATACCCTTCAGGTAATCATCCCCCGTTTCGAACACTTCCCTCCGCTTGGCGGCTTTTAAGTATTCCTGCACGGCCTCCGCATCAGGGAGTTGCTGCTGGAACGGGAACAGATCCCGGTCTGCTTTCTGCACTGTGACGATTTGGTATTCCTGAATGCTATCCTCTGTCTGAAGATAAGCAAAGGGATGCTCCTGATAATATGTTTCATCTGTATATAAGTCCAGATTTCCGAACATCGCCCCACTGTTCATGTTGTGACCGTAAATGATAAGGTTCCGACTTTCAGACACTTTGCAGTCTGCCTGTAAAAACAGGCTTCCGTTGATGTCATATTCCTTTTTGTAATTCCGTTTCAGGTAAAACTCCCCATTCTCCTGTTCGGACTGAAGCACTGGGTAATCAATCCCGGTGTCCGGTATTGTCAGCCATCCCTGCACATCTGGATATTGTTCCCGAAGAGAAACAAGGTCTACCGCAGCCACCGGGCATTTTCTTCCAGCTGGTTGGTCTTTCTTTTCAGAGCCTGAGGCTCCCGGAGCTTCCGGCTCCGGGAAATTCCCTTTCAGCTCTGCCACCAGCTTTTTGTTCTCCATTGGAAGATATACCATGTGGTAAATCAGAAACCCGGCACTTGTCAGCGTCACTGCAAGGCAGATGATCTTGAAAAACCTCTGTAAGATTCCTGTCTTTGGTTTTTTCTTCATCGTTCCTGTCCGGCTTTTCTCTGCTTCTTTGGCTGACTCTTCTGCGCCTTTCCCGGCACAGGCGGTTTCCTTGCTGCTTTCAGGATCGGCTCTGTCGGGATTTGGTTCTGTCTGCAGCCCTTTAAGATCCCAGTCAGGTACGACCGTCCGGGCGGATTAAAGTTCTGCATGTAATCTTTTGTCATGATATAGACAATGGCTTTGATCTCTCTTCCATCTTTGTTCTTGACAGTGATCTCCTGCTTGTCGTAAAAATCAGGATAGCCTTCATAAAGATCCAGGCTCTTTTCACAGTCCCCGGTCAGTGACCAGAGGACGCCGTCCACATGGCTTCCCTCTTCCGGGAAGATGGTGGCAAGGCCGCTTCCTGTGGCTGCAAAGGTCAGCCGATACCCCTCCAGGCGGACGATTTCTACCACCTCCGCCTTTGGGCACCGATATGCCATCTGGTCCAGATCCATGTTGCTTCCATACGCAAAATATAATTGTTTCAGCCTATCTGCCCCCTTTTTTCTTCTTTCTTCTGGATGCCACACCCATGCCGATCAGACCGCCTGCGGAAAGAATCAGGCACAGGGCCGGAATCCAGAGGTTGGTGTCATCGCCTGTTTTCGGGTTGCTTACAAACGGGGTATCCTCCGGCAGCTTCTCGTTCGTCACTTTCTGGATGACTTCGATCACTGGAGTTTTGTCATCTACATAGGTAAATGTCACCTCATGTTTGGTCTCATCCAGCTGATAGCCCTCCGGTGCTTTGGTCTCAACCAGATAATAGGTGGCTGCCTTATCAAATTTGCCGTCCTTATAAGTTCCGATTGCAAGCAGTCCGCTGGTTGCATGGCCGTTTTCATCAGTGGTCAGGGTTTCTACCACTTTGCCATCCGCATCCCTCAGTTCAAATTCTGCATCTTTCAGTGCTGCTCCGGTATCCTTATCTGTTTTCTCAATGATCAGGCGTCCCTTTGCGGTGTCATCTTTCATGGCTACCTTCTGGATCTCTGCGGTATCTGCCACCTCGAAGGTGATCTCCTCTGCAACGACATAACCGTTTGGAGCCTGCTCTTCTTTCAGGGTGTATTTACCAATCGGAAGTTTTTCGATATAATGCGGCTCTTTACCGGAAGTCCAGGTTTCTACGATGTTGCCATTTTCATCTGTGATGGTCAGTTTGGCTCCTTCGATCTCATTATCTCCGGTAATATCCGTTTTGCTGATCTTCACTTTGGTCACGTCATCTTCCATTACCTGTTTCTGGATCTCCGCAGTATTCTCTACGGTGAATGTGATGCTTTCCGCAGTGGCATATCCATCGGCCGGCTTGTTTTCTGTCAGGGTGTACGATTTTCCTACAACCAGTTCTTTGATGATGTGCGGCTCCTTGGTGGATGTCCATTCCTCAACAACAGCCCCGTTTTCATCCGTCAGCTGTAATCTGGCTCCCGGCAGTTCCTCGCCCGTGGTCAGATCGGTTTTGGAAAGCTCCACGGTTGTCGGCTCATCTTCAAATACAAATTCATAGGATGCTTCTGCTTCTTTATCCCCCTGGTACTCAAAAACAAATTCCTGCTCTTCTCCGGTGGTGACAAATCCATCCGGTGCATACAGCTCCTTCACATAATAGGTTCCGTCGATCGGCAGGTCTGCAATAAAGGAAATCTTTCCATCTGCATCTGTTGTTTTTAACTCGATCAGGGTATCTGCTTCCATCAGCACCTTTCCAGATGCGGACAGGATGTCGTTTCTGGTGTACAGTCCAAAGATGCCGCCTTTTAATACACGGTCGGTATCCTTTTCTTTCTTCAGGACGTTCACTTTTACTTTCTGACGGTTGTTCTGCCAGTCCTCATCGTATACGACAACCGGGGTATCCTGGTCACGGTAGGAAAGATCTACATATCGTGGTTCTTCATCCAGCACATAACCATATGCTGTGCCAACCTCTTTGACATAGTATTTTCCAACCGGAAGGTCAGATACTTCTGCAACACCGTTTGCATCAGTAGTCACGGTTGCCACCAGCTCGTCCTTAGCATAATAATCCGGGCTTACACCATCGGCTGCTTTGATATCCTCTGCAGCGTAAATCTCAAAGGTAACGTCTGACAGGCTTCCTGTGATGTACTCAAACAGATGCTCTACAACGCCTTTGACATTGTCCAGCAGGGTGATCTTATCAAGGAATTCACCCTTCTTGTTTACGATCAGCAGGGCTTTCGGCACATCGTCTTTCATTTCCACTTTCTGTACTTTTGCGGTATCCTGAACGGTGAATTCCACATCCGTGGTCTTTAAATAACCAAGCGGTGCAAGAGATTCACGGAGGGTATAAGTTTTTCCAACGGTCAGGTATTTGATCACATGAGGCTCATCCTTTACGGAAGTCCAGCTGTCGATCACATTTCCATCCTTGTCCAGAACAGAAAGGGATGCCCCGTTCAGCTCTACGCCTGTGGTCAGGTCGGATTTTGTCACCTCGATGGTGGTCGGCTGGTTCTTCTTCACAGATTTCAGCTTGATGGTCGGAATGTCCTGCCCCTGATAGGTGGCATCAAATTCCAGTATCTCGTCAGAAGATACAAAACCATCCGGTGCAGAAATTTCTTTCACATAATAAGTTCCAAGCGGCAGGTCCAGGGTGAAGTGTGCCTGTCCTTTTTCATCGCTTGTGATCTCCTGTAATAAGGTATCTGCTTTCACAATAATCTTGTCACCGGATTTGATCTCGTTCTTATTGTAAAGACCGAATGTAGCTCCAGCTACCGTGCTTCCTGTTTCTGCATCCTGTTTTTCCACGGTGATGCTTACTTTCTGGCGTTCATTGGTAAAAGTCACTTCTTCGTCTACGACTGGGGTATCCTGTCCGGCATAGGTAAAAGTTACTTCTTCGCCTTTGGCATTCCAGGTGTAGCCCTCCGGCGTTTTTTTCTCTTCTACACGGTATTTGCCGAGCGGAAGGTTCTCTACTACGGCACTTCCGGTTTCATCGGTTGTCACCGTTGCCACCAGTGTGTCTTTGGCATATTCCAGATAACGGTTGCCGTTCTCATCTTTCTGATGGTCTGCGGTATAGATATCTTCTGCGGCATAAACCTCAAACACGGCTCCTGCAAGGCTGGCTTCCTCATAGGTGAAATCCTTGTCAAAACCTTTGACTACTTCTCCTTCCTTGTGGATGGTCAGTCTGCCTTTTGCCGGGTGGTTCTCGAATTCCACCTCGATGATCAGGTCACCACTGACCGGATCTTCCTGGTATGCAGTATCGCTGTCTACCTTGATTTCCACGGTATTGGCACTGTGGGTGTATCCATCCGGTGCAGTCACTTCTTCGATGCGGTAATTTCCACAAGCCAGATTCTGTGGCAGGATCAGGTATCCATTCTCATCCGTAAAATAAGATTTATGTACCATAGTAGATGGGTAGGTGGTCACCTGTTCCACATATTTCTTGTTATCCAGATCGTATACTTTAAACTCAGTATTCGGAACCAGGACAGATTTCTTTGTCTCGTCATCTTTTTTGACGATCTTTAATTTTGCTTCAAACTCTTCGTCCAGAAGCACACGCCATACCTGCGGCTGATCCGGATTGTTTTCCGAGATCACAACCTTAAAGTCATCGACTGGTTTGAAGTTGTGCGGTGTGGTGGTCTCCCTTACAATGTAGGTTCCGTATGCAAGCGGAATGGAGCATGCATATCCACGCTCATCCGTGAACATTTCTGTCTGTCCGTCTGCGGTCAGTACAACCGGAGTTGCAGATGCAAAGTCATAGGAACCGTCCTTATTTTTCTTCAGGCTGCTCTCCAGATATGCACTGAATCCCACACCTTTTAACAGATCGGCATCGGTCTTACCATTGTTGGCTGCTTTAATGACCTGGAACGGCTGTTTGATCACATCTTCCAGAGAAGTTGCGGTACGTTCTACCGTCTGAACCAGATCTCCCTCGTCATTACACTCCAGATCATGTTCTTCCGGGTCTGCCAGATATCCGACAGGCGGAGTCAGTTCTTTAACGTAATACTTTCCGAGATAGAGATCTGCGACTTCTGCATTTCCCTCTGTATCCGTAGTCAGGGTTGCAATCTGTGTTCCTGCCGGGTAAAGAACACCTGTCTGTCCATCTGGATGTACGATATCTTCACGGGCATACAATCCGTAAACAGCACCCTCAAGTGTTGCATCTCCCTGTGCGGTCTTTCCGGTTTCGGAATCCTCTTTTACCAGTTTGATCTTCGCATTGATCCGCTCATTCTGGAACGTATGGTTGAAAGAAACCGTTGCCTCTTTGTCTGTTGTGTACTGGAAGGTAAAGGAGTACACATCCTCGCCGTTTCTCACATATCCAGCTGGTGCACCCAGCTCTTTCATGTAGTAGCTGTTGGCGATTGGCAGGTCTGCCTGATATACGGCTTTTCCGTCTGTTCCGGTCACTGCTTTCTCAATGAGAGTATCTTTCTTGACCACAATGGTTCCGTCCGCTGCTTTGATGTCATTTCCGGCATACAGACCATAAGTGCCGCCCGGAAGATATTTCCTGGTTTCTTTATCCTGTTTGTATACACTCACGCTTGCTTTCTGGCGGTCATTTTTGAATGTCACGCTTCCCATGACCTTTTCCACATTACTTCCGGCATAGGAAAGGGTGATTTCCTGGCTTTCACCAGTGCATACCAGATTTTGTGGTGCCTGCATTTCTTTTACCACATATTTCCCCAGATATAGCTTATCCAGTGTGGCACTTCCGTCATCCCCGGTGGTGAGTCCGGCTTTAACCAGTGCATCTTTTTTGTAGATGATTGTTCCGTCTGCGGATACAATTTCCTCTGCAGCATAAACGTTGTAAACCGCGCCTTTTTGTTTCTGCTCTGTATAAACAAAGGAAACACCATCATCGGTCACCTTTGCTCCGGTCAGGACTTCGCCTAATTTGTAAACGGTCAGGCTTGCCATCTGCTCTGCATCGGTAACGGTCTGTTTTACGGTATCCCCGATGACCAGTTTCACATCGTAGGCTTTGGTATCCAGCAGATATCCGTTTGGTACGGAGATCTCTTTCAGGTATACGGTATCCTGTGTTTTGGTGATCGTAACGCTGGAAGCTCCGTTGGCATCTGTGGCCGGCATCTTTGTGATCAGGTTCTTTCCATCCTTGTCACTATAAACGCCATAAACTGCACCTGCGATGGCTTTGTTGCTCTTACGGTCTTTCTTTACGATCTCCAGAGTTGCCTGTTTTACCCATGATACTTTAAAATCTACATATTTCTCATCGGTCACACCCTCGCCAAATACCAGGGCAAGGTCCTGTGTCTCGCTTCCGGTTGTGATCTTATAAGCGGAATAATCTTTGATGATGCTTCCCTTCATGGTGACAGACCATTCCCCTTTGACATTCACTGCCTGTGTCAGCGGTGCAGATAAGTAGAATTTGGTACCGCCGCAGATCTCCACGGATGCACCTGCACTGCTTGTTTTTCCCGTTGTCACATTATGCAGTTTGACACCGGACGGCAGCTTCATGGTGATGGTCTGCAGTTCGGATGCCTTGAAGGTGATCTCTTCTGTTCTCTGGCTGTTGCCGCTGATATATGCGGTAACATTTGCATTGGAGAAACTCATGTCCACTTCCGGTATCTCCGGCTGGCTCATGCAATAATTGTAGAGTTCCATTGCCAGAGCCTGTCCGGTTGCATTCGTACCGGAAAAAGCGTCACTACTGTTATTGGCATAAGACGCAGCCAGATGGACAATGATAAACTGTTTTCCAGCGGAAAAATCAGGATGTTTCTCTGAGAAAAATCCATTTTCGCCGGATGCTTTTGTGCCGTAGTAGCATACTTTTGCCAGTGCTTTGCTGTCACCCAGTTTGGTGATCTTATAGACACCATCCCCAGGTCCTGCCTTGGACGGCTGCACACAGTAGGCAGTTGCAGACACGTTTCCAAATTTTACGGTATATTTATAAGTTACATAGGAACCCAGACCGTAGTCTGCATAATAGTATGCAGCCCCTCTTGTCACATCTACGTCCTGTGTTGCTCTTGTACTGGTATTGACTGCGGTGAATGAAACGGTTTCCCCATCTTCCATTGCCATCAGGTCAATATCCTGTTCCCCTGCCTGCTCCAGAACATCGCTGAGTGTCAGCCCGGATTCTTCATCGGTTGTATTTTCCGTTTCGGATTCCTCTAATGCAGCATCAAACTCGGATTCGGAAAGTCCGTCCTGAAATTCGGGTTCTGTTTCTTCCGGTTCTTCTGTTTCAGATTCAGCTGTCTCCGGCTCAACAATTTCTGTCTCTACAGGCACTGTCTCAGTTTCTTCCTGCGAGGCAGCTTCCTCATCATCAGAACCTGTATCCTCTTCGGTAACTGCCTGTTCTGTCTGCGGTTCACTCTGAGCTGCTGTCACAGGCTCTTTTACGATCAGGTTTCTCCCAATCTGATAAACCGGGTGGTTCTGGTTGACTGGCTCCACATAATAAACGGCATGGTAAGTGTCTGCATGGCTGGTGCTGAAGTTCTCCCCGGCGTCATTCTCTGCTTTCTGGAATGTCACTTTGACTTTGCTTTCGTCCTTGATTTCCAAATTTGTAAAATCCGTGGAAACATCAAAGTCCTGTCCGACTTCCAGCTCCAGATCGGTGGCTTTTACCACTTCATTTTCATCCAGCTGATCCTTTACGGATTCATACGCTGGCGGTTCCGCCGCTTTCGGCTCTTCCGAAGCATACACCGTCAGCGGTGAAATGACCGTGGATAAGATGGTGACTGCCGCCATCACCCCTGAAAGGATTCGCCTGAATCGATATTTACTCTTCATGTTTTCTACCTCTTTCTTCTTTTTCTTCATTTTGCATAAGAACAGCCGGATGTTTCCACCCGGCCTGTCTGTTCTCATTATTCTGTTATCTCGCATCATCTGTCCGTCTTGGATTCTGCAGACAGGCATAGGTACTTTTGTCATACCGCCATGCCTTATCCCCGTCCAGATTGGCAAGTAGATGCTTCCGCACATTTTTGTATTCGTCCCCGATCAATCCGAGGCGGAGCAGAAAGGTGCGGAACGTAAATGCCGGGTTATCCCCGATCTCCGTCTTTTTTGCATGGGTACAAGATTGGTTGATCGCCTGTGCGGATATGGCAAGTGCCAGTGTGATATTCGACCGGACTTTTCCTGCATGGAGGGTGCTTTCAAAACAACGCCATTCCAGTGTTCCCTTGGAAAAAACAGCATGTAGGTTTAAGGCATAATACCTTGTCCAGTTGTAATGCTCGGAGCTTCCGTCATTTCCCTCATACCATGCCCTTTTGAATTTTTCCATCGTGATGGTGCTGTTTGGCATCCGGCGGATCTTCTCCAATACCATAGGACGGACTTTCTGGCAATACTCATCTTCCCTTCTCGTCTGTACATTTAAGGCTTTGAACAGAATATCCTCTTTGCAGTACATGATCGTCAGTGCATTTTTCAGACTCCTTGGTGTATGATTGGATGCGTCCACATGGACATGCATGCCACAGGATGAATTGACAAAAGCACCTGCGTTTTTGACACACCGCACCACTTCCTGGAGTTTCCCCATTTCCGAATATTCCAATTTCGGGGATACCATTTCTGTCGAATAATCTCCATCGGCATCTATTACAGTACCATTTGCCAGCCTTTCACAGTCGATACTGCTGTCTCTTGAAAATTTCCACGTTTTTCCATCTGAATCTTTTACACACCATGAATCGTAAGAACGGATATGATATGGCTCTGTTCCGAACATTCTTCCAATCGCAACAGCCGCATCATAGCGGCTGATACCTGTCATCTCAATCTCTGTACCAAAATACTGGTCTTTTAGGTCGATCTGCTTCACCCACCCTTCGCTTCTGGAACAGGTGAGCCGCTTTGGATCTCTTCATCTACTGCTTTCAAATTTCTGCCTATTGCTTCAATGACATTGACGGTGACACCATTACCGGCCTGCTTGTAAAGCTGGTTATCCGATGTTTCTTTTTCCATCTTGGAAATCTGACCATCCCGGTATCCCTGCAGCCGCAGACACTCCCTTGGTGTCAGTCTGCGGATTCTGCCGTGGTAGATCACGCCATGACGGTCGGTTGCCGTAATGGTGAACATTGGCTCTTCCGGTTCTTTCATCCTTCTTCCATTCTGGCGGACTTTTTCTTTGGCCGGTGTCAGCACTGCCCTTGGCGTTTCTTCCACCAGCACCCCGGAACTTTCGCCCCTGTGGTTATGGATGCTGGAATCTTGTCTGGTATTCAGACACCTTGCAACATCTGTCACCAGCGGCGGAGGCGAGATATCTACAAAATGCAGTGTCCCTTGCTGGTTTCCGGTCGTCAAAGTATGGGCGATCTCATGCCCGACTCTTCCCCTGCGGCTGTTGATACCCGGATAGCCGAGGTCAATGCTGTCTCCCTCGTAGGCCATCTTGTACCCTTTTCTGGTATTTTCCTTGATTGGGATACCGACTTCATATAATCCGGTCTTACCGCCCATGCCGCCAGCCCCACTGGTCAGCGTGCAGCTCAGTCCTTCTTCTGCGTAGACTCTTTCTCCCTGTTTGCCAGCATGGACTTGTATAAGAGCTGTTCCATTTGTTTTTGGGAAAGGTAATATTTTTCCGGCACATCTTTCATCAAGATATCCGACAATATACACCCGCTTCCTTGACTGGGGGACTCCGAAATCCTTGCTGTTAAGCACCTTCCATTCGACATGATACCCCAGTTCAGATAACGTACTGAGGATGATGTGAAACGTCCGCCCTTTGTCATGCGAAAGCAGACCGGGTACGTTTTCAAGGAGAAAATACGCAGGTCGTTTATCTGCAACCAGTCTGGCAACTTCGAAGAAAAGGGTTCCTCTTGCATCGGCAAATCCCTCCCTTCGTCCAGCAATGGAGAATGCCTGGCAAGGAAATCCCGCGCATAAAAGATCAAAGTCCGGCATTCGTTCTGTTTCAATATTTCTTGCGTCATTGCAGAACCACTCTCCTTCCGTATCAAACAGCACCCGGTAGTTGTGGTCTGCATACGCATCCGCTTCACAGTGTCCGACACAGGTGAAGCCCCCTGCTCTGTGCAGTCCTTCTCGGAATCCTCCGATTCCGCTGAAAAGGTCAAAAAATCGAATTGTTCCGGCTATCAGCCTCCCTTCGCTGCGAAAAAAACAGTGCAGATTTCTCTGCACCGTCTCAATCTCTTGTTTTCTGTTTTTTGATGTCTATTCTTCTGCTTCCTCTGGATCTGTTGCTTCCGGCTCTTCCGTTTCCAGTTCTGTTTCGGCTGATTCTTCTTCGTCTACTTCTGCTGGCTCTGTTTTCTCTGGATCTTCTGTTTTCGGTTCTGTCGGCTCTTCCTCGGCTTCCGATTCTTCCGGTTCCGGCTCTGTTGGCTCCGGCTCTTCTGCTTCCGATTCTGTCAGATTTTCCTCTGTTCCAGCTTCTTCCAGCTCAGGCTTTGTTGGCTCTTCATCCGGCTCTGGCTCCGCAGGTTCCGTTTCCTCTGCCCCAGCTTCTTCCATTTCCGTTTCTGCTGGTTCTTCTTCCGGCTCTTCCGTTTCTTCTGTTTCCGATTTCCATTTGGCTTCCTCTTTTTCGAGTGCCTCTTCGATCAGTCCAATCAGGAAGTCTTTCTGTTTCATGCCGTTTTTGGCGAGAACTGCTTTCAGTCTGGAAAATAAATCCTCGGTTACCTGTACTGCTACGGTTCTTAACTCTGCCATGTTCGTCTTTTCTCCTTTTCTTGTCATGTGTTCTTCGATTACCATTT
>ERZ780202.733-NODE-733-length-21468-cov-2.898146_pt1 | contig 21468 bp, 20 predicted proteins | sample MGYA00510978_ERZ780202 | MGnify/ENA primary metagenome ERZ780202 (study PRJEB29588, sample SAMEA2155689) | human gut metagenome | biome: human gut; feature: human-associated habitat; material: faeces | place: Denmark | collected 2008/2010 ...
ACCGAGCGGAGGAAACAATTAGAAGAATTAACGACTGCAACTGCAATGTATTTGCCACAACCAATCTGATAGTGGCACAAAAAGGAAAAGACACTCAGGTCAGAAGAATCTATAAAGGCAATGTTAATTTAAGCGAACTTGCAAGAATTAACAGCGTTTCACGTGCGCTTGCAAACGAAAGCAATGCAATACAAAATTATACAGAATATGAAAGTCCTATAATTGAGCTTATAAGTAACTTTTTCGCAACCGCATCTTTTTCACTTTTCTTTGGCGGAAATTTAATTGACGCATTATTTGCAGGTCTTATTTCAATTGCAATAAGCATCGGAAAATTTAACAAAATCGAATTTAATACATTTTCTAAAAATCTTGTTAGTACATTTTTTGCAACAATTCTGTCATTTGTTCCAAGCTTATTGAAAATAAGCGTTCATCAAGACAAAATTATAATCGGAACAATAATGCTCCTTGTGCCGGGGCTTACGGTTGTAAACGCAATAAGGGATATGATGAATTCCGACCTTTTGGCAGGAATGGGTGAACTTTTCGACGCTGTGATGTCAGCATTGTCAATCGCTTTTGCCGTTGCGGGAGCGCTGTGGTTATTTGGTAAAATATGATTAAACAAATTATTTTTTGCACAATAGGTTCAACCTTTTTCGCTATCGGTATGAAAGTGCCGAAAAATTGCATTTATCTTGTATTTATAGGCTCACTCATAACGGCAAGTATTGAAAGAATGTTAAGCGATTACTACGGCGAGCTGATTGCCTGCTGCATTGCAATGATTTGCCTTGTGTTCTTTTGTGAATTAATATCAAGAGTTAAAAAGTTACCGTCAACCGTTATATTAATGCCGTCAACCATTCCCCTGCTTCCCGGAAGTTCAATATATTATACAATGATGTATGCAATAACATCGGACAATGTAAAATTTATGCACTATGCAAAATCTACAATCCTAACAGGGCTTGGAATATCACTGGGAGCAGTAATCGCCACAATTACAGTAAAATTGTTAGAGAAAAAGAGATTGCCAAAATAGCAATCTCTTTAAAAATTTATATATACTTTTTAAATATGTTTTTCAATATCGGCTTATACTCTCTTGCCGTTCTTAAACGAATAAGATATTTCCTTACCTGCGTGGAGTTTAATACCTTTAACTGAGCCTGACCATTCCTTTGGAAGCGCTTCATTTTTAAGCATTTCCGCAATACCTGCGCAAACACCGAAATTGCCGTCAATTTGGAATGGCGGATGAGCGTCAAAAAGATTTGGATATGAGCCGCCGCCCTTATGAAATTTAGATGACGGACTGATATATGTAAGCTGCTGTTTAATAAGCCTATAAGCATTTTCGCCGTTACCAAGACGTGCCCAAAGACAAACTTTCCAGCCGAGCGACCAACCTGTTCCGCCGAAGCCACGCTTTAAAAGCGATTTTTCAGCTGCCTTATTAAGTTCATCACTTGCAGGAAGCCTTGCCGGATAAATGCAATAAAGATGGCTTACATGTCTATGTTCAATCTCTGTTTCACCAAACTCTTGGGCATATTCAGGTATTCTGCCGTCAGATGCGGGTTTAACCTGTTCAATTTCCGGTGTATCAAGACCGAGTTCACGGCAGTTAATGAAAAATTCATAGAGAAGTTCCCTATCCATCGAAGGCATATATGTTATGCAAGATGTTGTTCCTGCATCTTTAAATTTATTTTCGGGGCTGATAGACGGACAGGTCACGAGCTGACCGTTATGCTCAACAAGGAAATCCTTAAAAAATGCAAGTCCGCTTTCAAACATAGGCAAAATTCTGTTTTTATATTCATCATCATTAATATAAAGATAATGGTCATAAAGCTGATTTAAAAACCATACGCCACCCATTGCCCACGGTGCATATTGAGTAGTTTCTTCCAAACCTTCAGGATCACCTGCAGGGAAAGTCATACCCCAAATATCTGTATTGTGGTGAGCGCAAAAGCCATTGCATCCGTAATAATCCTTAGCTGTTTTTTCGCCGTTATAAGCAAGCTTTTCAACAAGCTGAGTGAGCGGCTCAAAGCAATCGGAAAGGTTTGCAATATCGGTACACCAATAGTTCATTTCAGTATTGATATTAACAGTATATCCCGACGACCAAGGCGCACGCAAATGCGTATTCCAAATGCCTTGAAGTGTACTTGCATTACTTCCCTTTCTTGAAGACGAAATAGTTAAATACCTGCCGTATTGGAAAAGAAGCGCAACAAGCGAATAATCGTCGCCCTTTTTATTCATATTCTTAATACGTTTATCTGTCGGCAACTCATCATATCCGCCTTCAAGTGTAAATTCAACTCTGTTAAAAAGTGATGAGAAGTCCGTCTTATGCTCTGAAAGCAAATCGTTATAGTTTTTAATGTTTTTAAAGTAATCAAATGCTCTTTGCTTGGCGTCGGCAGTAGGCATAGATTTAAAATCGACAAAAGAAGTTGCCATAGATACAAGAAGAGTGACGTCCTTTTGATTTTCCACAACAATTGAAGAGTCTGTAAATTTAGCGTTACCCAAAACTTTAATAACACCACAGAATTTCATTCCCTTATCGCCGTAAACTATGCTTTCTCCCTTATTATAATAAGGGGGCTGACATATTTCCGGTGCCTGACCTGTCATAACAAGGCTGTCCTCAAGCGTTTCCACCTTATGATGAAGCTGACTGTCAAAATTAACGCAAAAAGATACGCCGCTTTCGCTTTTGATATTAATAACCAAAAGTTGCGACGGATATGAAACAAAAACAGTTTCAGTCAAATTATCAGCCTTAACCGTTGCGACACCGTTTTGCAAATCAAGTGTACGTGAGTAATTTTTAGAATATTTTTTAGAATAATTAATCAAAATATCGCCAAAAGGCAAATATGCATCGCTCCAAACACCGTGCATATTTTTATTGATAATATCCTCTGCCTTTCTGTAATCCTTATCAAAAACAGCTTTACGGGCAGAATCAAGATATTTATAAGCGTCTTTTTTATTATTATCCTTAGGATAACCCGACCAAAGGCTGTCCTCGTTAATTGCAATCCTCTCCTTTTTAAGATTGCCGAATACGAGAGCGCCCATTCGTCCGTTACCTACAGGTAAAGACTGCTCAAAATATTTTGCTTTTTTAGTATAATACAATTTATTTTTCATAAAAAATATTTTACTTTATATAAATAAAAATTGCAAGTGAATTAAAAAAGTAGTATAATAAAGTTGAAAAAAATATATTTTTCTTTATTAAGGGTGATAAAATTATGAAAAAACACATTATTTCAATCGGCAGGCAATACGGTTGCGGTGCTCACGAAATAGCAACAAAACTTTCCGAAAAGCTCGGTATTCCTTATTATGATAAAGAAATCATTAAAAGAGCAGCAAAGGACAGCGGTTTTGACGAGCACATTTTTACCTTCTATGATGAAAGACCGACAAGAAGTTTTCTTTATAACGTTTCTACCGACGGTTTTTCAAACATAGCATCAAACGGCTTAGCGCTTGAGGACCAAGTATTTCAATATCAATTTGACACAATAAGAAAGGTTGCCGAGGAAGGAAGCTGCATTATCGTCGGCAGATGCGCTGATTACATACTTAAGGACGATGAGGCACTTCTTACAATATTTCTTCACGCAAGCGATGACTTTAGGCAAAAGAGAGTTGTTAAGGAATATGGCGTTGAGCCTAAGAATGCCCCAAAAGAGATGAAAGCAGTAGATAAAAAAAGAGCTAAGTTTCACAATTTCTACAGCGAGGAAAAATGGGGCGAAGCTACAACTTATGATTTGTCAATCAATGTTGCAAAACTCGGCATTGACGGTACGGTTGAGCTGATAAGCGAATATATCAATGCAAAAGGTTAATTAACATTTAACATAATTTTAACTTAATCTTGACTGCCAACTAAAAATAATATATTATGATTATAGGGCAAAGGTGTCTTAAAGGCATTTTTGCCCTATTATACTATATAGGTATTTTTATGCTGACTGTAGGTGTTATTATGAAATTTAATAAAGACGGCAAATTTAAAATTATGCAGATTACCGATATTCAGGAAATATATAATGTCTCAAATGACACGTTAAAATTGCTTGAAGCGGCGGTTGAAAAGGAAAAGCCCGACCTTGTTGTTTACACCGGCGATCAAATAAAAGGCTACGGTGTAACATATAAAGGAATGGGAAGCGAACTTGTAAACAATGTTGCAAAAACGATTGACAAGCTAATTGAACCGGTAACAAAAAGGAATATCCCTTTTGCCGTAACATTCGGCAACCACGACAGGCAAGTCGGAATTAGCAACAAGGACCAATTTGAGCAGATTTATAAAAAATATCCGAGCTGTGTAGGTGTTCAGGCTGAGGGTATCGACGGCGGCGGAACCTGTTTTTTAAGCATTAAATCATCAAAGGATGACGGCAAGGATGTTTTCGGCATATATTTGTTTGACACGGGTACTGATGCTAAGGGCGGAGGATATGAGCCGTTTGACACGAAAATTATCGAGTGGTACAAAAAGACAAGAGACTCACTTAAGGAAAAGAATGGAGACTATATTCCCTCTCTTGTATTTCAGCACATTCCTATGTTTGAACATTACAATGTATTAAAACAGGTTAAGAAAAGTGAAAAAGGCGCAATTCCTGCTTTCAGAATACATAAAGGTGAATATTACAAGATTGATGAAACAAAATGCGTTCCCGGTTCGGTATTGCTTGAGCCGCCTTCAATTCCCGATATAAACACAGGTGAATTTGAAGCGCTTAAAGAAAAGGGTGACATACTCGGTGTATATGTCGGCCACGACCATAAAAACAGCTATGTCGGAAAGTACGACGGAATTGATATCGGTTTCACTCAATCAAGCGGCTTTAATGTTTACGGCAACGGCAAGGAACGTGGAGTAAGATGCTTTGTGATTGACGAAAACGACCCTAAGCATTATGAAACATATACAAAAACTTACCGACAGCTTTGTAACGGTAAACTTCAAAAGCCTGTTTATGATGCTCTTGCAAAGGTTATGCCGACAACAATGGATATGGCAAAACCGATGATTGCAAAAGCCGTCGCAATTATTGCAGCAATTATTGTTATTATAGTTTTACTTGCAAAGTTTTTATAAGGAGGAAAATATGGAAGAAAAGAAGAAAAAAGGCAATGCATTTGTGCGTTGGACTGAAAAGCACGCAGAATTTTGGAAATTCATTAAATTCAACTGTGCAGGTGCACTTTCAAATATTCCGGAACTTGCAACACAGCTAATATTGGTATATCTAGTATTTAAGTGTGCCGATGCTCCCGAATCGAGAGAAACAAAAATTGCATATTACTGCTCAACTTTCGTTGGATATGCCGTTGCATTTGTTCTTAACAGGAAAATTACATTTCATGCAGACGCAAATCCCTTTGTTTCAACAATACTTTATATAATTATGGTTATATTTACTATTTGGGCTAAAGGTATTATCGGTCCATGGCTTTCAAGCTTTACAAACAGCTTTCTTCCTGTTGCGCTTGCACCTACCGTGGCGACGCTTTTGGGTATGGCAGTTCCTATGATTTGGACTTATCCGTGCAATCGCTTTATTATTCACAGAAAGAAAAAAGCACCGGCTGTTGAAGAAAAAAGCGAAGATAAATAAGATTGACAAAAGAGAAAAAGCAAGTATAATATTATTTAAGGCAAGGGTGCTGAATAATTCCCTTGCCTTTTGCTATTTTAATATAAGGTATTATGTAAAAAAAGGAATGCACCCGGCAGAAGCAGGTGCATACATAGCAGAACTTATTCAAAAAATGCTTGAGCAAAGGACAAGCGGTTTAAATTTAAAAATATAAAAAACGGTACTGTTATCATTACAACAGTACCGTTTTTTATCAGTTAGATTGATAAGCAAGCTCTAAGGAATATTTGTCACATACGGCAAAGTGAAAATCAACACCTGTTTTATCTGAAAATTTAGTGAGAATATCAAAGAAGTCGTCTAAGTTAGTATTATTGTTATTAATTATATCTATAGTCGAGTCAAAAAAAATATCAGTCAAATCATAGTCGCTTGCGCAAAGCCCTACAAGAAAACCGCAAAGAGCAGTTGCACCCTCTATACCAAAATCAGACACATTAATTAGCCTAATATTACTTGGCAGGCGAGTTGAGAGTTTATCTGAAGCATCAATAAATATAACGTTTCCTTTACTTTCAGCAGCTGTATTAATGCAAGCCTCACACATAATACGTGTTTTGCCAACGCCGTTAATACCCGTAATGTATTCTACCATAATTATGTCCCCTTTAAATTATTTGCAAAATCAATTGCTATAATAACAGTATCACATAATTAAGAATATGCAAAAAACAAACGGTTAATGTTAAATTAAATTAATACGAACAATTTATTATTTGATTTTATTAACAATTATCATAACGATTCCGAGAATTACAAGGATAACGCCGGTTACTCTGTTAAGTGTTTCCGGTTTTGCTTTATTTGCAAGAAATGCTGCAATTTGAGCAAATATAAGAGTTGATAACATACAAAAAGCTAATGTCCACCAATCGGGAGCACCGCCGATTGCAAAATGACTGATTGAGCCGGTAAATGCAGTAAACGCCATAACAAAAACGCTTGTTCCGACTGCGGTTTTAAGTTCATATCCGAGAACGGACGTAAGCACAAGAAGCATCATCATTCCGCCGCCTGCTCCAATGAAACCGCAAATAAAGCCAACCATTGCACCGCATAAAGCTGAACGGATTATTTTTTGCTTTGGAGTTGCCTGTGTAAGTCGTGCTTTAGGCTCTGTAACAGGTTTAACAATAAACTTAATACCTAAAAACAAGGTCATTACAAACGAAAATCCGCCCATAGTTGTGCTTGGTACCTTACTTGAAACAAAACTTCCGACAAGAGTAAACAGCAAAACAAATATCATCATAACAATGCCGTTTTTGATGTCAATATTTTTATTTTTTCCATAAGTATAAGCCGAAGCGGCACTCGCCAAAACATCACTTGCAAGAGCAATACCGACAGCCATATAAGGGTCCATATCAAGAAAGGTAATAAGCATAGGACTGATAACTGCAGCAGCACTCATACCTGCAAAACCCGTACCCAATCCTGCGCCTATACCTGCCACAAGGCAAACAATAAATTTAATAAGCATCGTATCATTCCTTTTTGTATATACTATTTTTCCAATTTGTATATTCCAATTATCTATATATGTATTATAACGCTTACGCTCACAAAGTCAACATACACAAAATTATAAAAGAGTCTATTATTTTTATGCTTATTTAATATATTATTAAGTTTGTAAAAAATAAGTTAAATTAATGTAAAATTAATCTTGTGTTTACTAATTTATAGTGCTATAATTAAATGGAAAATTTTTTACGAAAAGGGGTTTTTTAATGGCTAAAACCAAAGCTGCCGAGTCAAAGGTTACGGCAGCGGCAAAAAAGTATATGAAGCCGTCTGAGGTTGCCACCTTTGGTATCGGACTTTTCGGCGTAGCTCTTTTAACAGGCTGGATGCCGGATTATACAACTACTTTCTTTGCCGACTTCGCATTTAAGGGAAAAGGTTTTGACTCTGCTTCTCTTTCACACATTGTAGAGGTAGTATTCCTTATTGCCGGCTTCGTGGGTGCAATTTGTGAGCTTATTATCGGCGTTCTTGTTGACAGAACAAAGACAAAGCTCGGTAAGGTTAAGCCTTGGGTAGGCTTCGGCGCTATTCCGCTTGCTATTATTTCGATGCTTGTATTTGTTGCACCAAATACGACATCATTCGGTCTTGCGTCAGTTTGGATGATAGTTATCTATTGTCTTTACACCGCTGTATCGTGTGCGGTTGAGTCTCCGTCAAACTGCTTTGGCGCACTTTGCTCGCCTAATCCGGCTGAAAGAAGCAGTGCTATTTCAATTGCTTCATTCTTGCGTTCTGTAGGTCAATCAGGCGGACAGGTAGTAATCATCGTAGTAGGCGCTCTTATGAAAGCTCTTATGGGTCAACAGCAGTTCAAAAATGCTGAAGGTCAAGGTATCGACCTTATTATTTCAACTGCTATTTGCGCACTCGGTATGATTATCTTTGTTATGATTTTCTTTGCAAACAACAAAGAACGTGTACCTTACACATCTGAAAAGGTTTCTCTTTTAGAGTCAATCAAGCTCGTATTTACAAATAAGAACCTTCTTATGGTATCGCTTACAAAGGTATTTGGCTTCGGTCGTGGCGTTTACGGCACGGTATCGCTTTACATAGCTATTTATCTTCTTGGCTCAAAGGGCTTAAAGCTTGCGCTTATGCTTCCAATGGGTATCGGTACTGCAGTAGGTACTCTTCTTGTAAACCTTGTACTCAAGAAATTCTCTACTAAGAAGACATTTATTCTCTTCTGTTGCTACGGTGCTTCAGCACTCGCTATTCTTTTCTTGGTATCAAAGGGTATTGGCTTCAATTCAAATCTTATCGTTCCGTTCCTTATCCTCAACTTCTTCTGCGGTATTCAGCACGGTAACACAAATGTTACACCTAACATTATGATTGCAGACTGTGTTGACGAAATGGAATACAAGACAGGCAAAAGGCAGGAAGGTCTTGCTTATGCAGGCTACGGTCTTTTCTCAAAGATTGCTTCTGCGTTCACAAAATTCCTCGGTCCTTGGCTTGTTTACACATGGAGCCAGTACAAAATTTCAACTGACCCTAACGTAGCTTATGCATCACAGGACAACACCGTTCTTTCACGTTTCTTAATGATTTATACAATCGTTCCTGCTATCTTTGTAATTCTTCAGTTCATCCCTATCCTCTTCTATGATATGACAGGTGAAAAGAAAGCAAGAATTACTGCCGCTCTTGCAGAAAAGAGAGAGGCTGAAAAAACAGAAGAAACAGCTGACGAGAATGTAGAAATTGCAGAATAAGGAGGGATTAGTTATGGCTGAAACAAAACAAAAGAAAGGCTTTAACGCCGCTCTTTATGCAGTTGTTGCAGGTATTGTTGTAGCGGTAGCACTCGTACTTATCACAATATTTGCTTTCACAACAAGATATACAGGCTTTTCTAACGAAAAGGTAGCTCAGGCTTATGTGGATACAATCGTTCAAACAGGCGACGGATACAACGCATATAAGAACACACTTGTATCAAAAAATCAAAAATTCGGTAAATTCGTAACAAACGCTTATATGCTTCCTTATATTAATGAGGACGCTAAAAAAGCTTCATTTGTAGGTACAGGTACTGACGAAGAAATTGCAAAAACAGACGAAGTTTACGATACAATGTATGACTACTATGTTGAGCTTCTTCAAAAATACGGCCTTGACGATATCGACGCTGTATTCAACGATTACTTTGCTAAGTTAAGCGAGGTAAGAAAAGAAGTATTTGGCGACGAATATATGGATACAGACTTTATGTTCTCTGTATTTGAATCAAATGTATCAAAATACGGCAAGTCACTTACAGGTACCGAGGAAGAGCTTGGTGCCGATGATAAAACTGTTATTCAAAAAGCAACAACAGGTAAGTATCAGGAAATGTTCGGCAAGGACTACAAGTTCACCGCTACAGTTAAAAACTCAACTGACTTGAGCGACAGCGAAAAAGACGTTTACGTTAAGGAATATAAGGAGAGAATTACTCCTGTTGCCGCTTCGGGCAATACTAAGGCTGACAAATTCGGTCTTAAGGATACAGATAAGAAGAATACGCCTAAATCAGATATGGTCGGTGCATTTGAAAATCTTGACTGTTCAGAGGATATCAGCGCAGTTACAAAGTGCGACGTTGACGTTACGCTTGCAGACGGCACAGTAGTTGCAACACAGCAGGTTTATGTTGTTAAAATCGGCAACACCTGGTATGTTGACAATACAAATGTTGACACCTCGGGTCTTTATCTTGCAAAATAAATCAAATTATTTTAATGCCTTACAGTTAGTTCTGTAAGGCATTTTTATTTGCAAAAAGTAAAATTATATAATATAATTTTAAAAAGTACTTGACCTTAAAGTAGGTTTATACTTTAAAATACAGGCGAGGTGATAAATATGAAGATAAACGAAATAGAAAAATTACTCGGACTGAGCAAGGCGAACATTCGTTATTACGAAAATGAGGGATTAATAAATCCGAGCAGAACGGAAAACGGATACAGGAATTATAATGAAGTTGACGTTGCCCTGCTAAAAAAGATAATTATTTATCGCAAGCTTGGAATTTCAATTTCAGAAATTAAGGCGGTGCTTACAAATCAAAAATCATTAAGCGGCGCAATAGCTGATTCCGTAAAAAATATGAGCGGTGATATAGAGAGATTAAACGCATCAATAGAAATCTGCGAAGAAATCGAAAGCCGAAATATTGACAATAATGATTTTGATATTGATTATTTTTGGAACGAAATAAAAAATCACGAATCAAACGGAAATGAATTTATTGACATAGGAAATATTGATATTGCGCCGTTCAAAAACAGAAGTGCAATAAAAACGGCAATTATCTGCCTTGGTGTTTTATTCATTTTAGGTATTGCATATTCCTTTATATGCAACACGGCTTTTATTGAAAATGACAATCAAAGCTACAAAAGTACTTTGCCTGAAATCAATACAGCTGATATGATTGAAACAGTTAAGGTGAATAAAAAAAGCAACCTGATTTACGTTTGCTATAAGCAAGCAACCTGCATTAACACTTATGATATGAACGGTAATTTCAAATGGGCTGTTTCTATTCCGAAATCAGACGGCAAAAACATTGCTTATTTTTATTTGAACGATAAGGATATAATGATTGAGTGCGACGGTGAGATTTATATATACGGCTGCGATAACGGCAAATTTATAAAAAAAGCATTTGCCGAGGATTACAATTTAGTTATTAAAAAAGATAAGCTTGACGATATAAAAGCATCAGACATCAAAGAAGCAGAAAAATACGGCATTACATTTGACGCATACAATGTATATTTGAATAATAAAGTAATTGTTGAAAAGCCGATTTATGTACTTTTTCAAAGTGATACGCTTGGATTTTTAATATCCGCCGCTTGCGCAATTGCACTTGGAATAATAGCCTTTAGCAGTAAGGTAAAAGCACTAAACAAGATTAAATTAAATAAAAATGAAATCAAAAAAGGCGCTGAAATTCACAGAGCAATTTATATTACGGTTTCCGCCTTGCTTTTAATCTTCATTATTGTTAATCCTGTTTTAAATATTTTTAATATAACAGATATTTCCGTCGGTATCTTCCCTGCTACATTTATATTTATCATTTGCCTGATTGCAAACGACATAACCAAAAAGCGTTATAATAATTCGGAGAAAAAATATGTCGGCACAGTGCTACACTATTTAATCGTAATTTATACCGTAACGATAATTTCGGTACTTTTTTCAATTTCTTTTAAATAATTTTGCAAAAACACTTGACCTTAAAGTTACTTTATACTGTATATTGCACTTGAAAGGAGGATAATTCACTCTCTTTTGAGTGCAATTTTTTATTTAGATAAGGAGTTTATTATGAAAAATATTATCAGTATTACATTATCGATAATTATTATTTTTTCAATGGCAGCAACAGGCAGTATTGCAGATGCGCAGTCATTAAGCAATGCGAAAAGTCAAAATGTATCGGCAAGATATTATTTTAAACCGATTCATTTTGTTCATCATTACAAGCTGATTCAAATCAAGCAATCAACTTGCACAAATAGAGGCTACAGCAAATACAGATGCTCAATATGCGGCAAAGAACGTTTCATATATAAAGAATTAGCAAAGCATACAATTGTAATTGACAAAGCAATCAAAGCAACGTGTGCAAATGACGGCTTAACCGAAGGAAGCCATTGCGATAAATGCGGCAAAATTATTGTTAAACAGGAAGTAATTGATGCGCTTGCCGACTGCACTTATGAAGAAACTATTGTTCCTGCTACTCCACAAAAAGACGGAGCTGAAAAATATTACTGCAAAAGATGCGATATAGAACAAACAAATAAAATATCACGACCGAAAACAATAAAAATGTATATTGACAAAGGATATACCACAGATTTTTATTATACGGGAAAAGCTATTAAGCCGCAAATAGATGTACTTGATGCAAAGGGAAATAAAATTCATGCATATTATTCGGTTACTTTTGAAAATAACGTAAATATCGGCATAGCAAGTGTAACAGTAGATTTCGGTAATAGCTCTTGTGACAAATATAACGGCACATTAACCGCTCATTTTAATATTATTGAAAAAAAGAGCACTTCATTAACAAGCTTAAAAAGACCGACTATTATTAAAATTCAAGCGGTTAAGCCTCTCTTGATTTATTACACTTATATTGAAAATGCCGAGCAATATGAATTTCAATACAGCGAGCAAAAAAACTTTAAAGATTACAAAAAGTTATATACCACACCGCTTAACAATAAAACGTTTGGCACACTCACCATAAACGCAAAAGCTGATTCAGGCAAAGAAATTTATGTAAGAGTAAGGGCGATTAACAAGGAAAAAGGCATAATGTCGCCTTGGAGTGAAGTAAAATCAGTAAAATTAAACAGTTAAATAAAAATTGCTGTCTTATATTAATAAGGCAGCAATTTTTATTGTTAAGAGGTTGATAATATGATAGAATAATAGAAATAACATTTGCGAGGTAATGAGATGAAAAAAGTACTAAGCTTAGCCGTGGCATTAATAATGATTTTTGTATTAATATCGATGATTTCAGGTCAAACGGAAGTGTTCAAACATATTATTATAAGCTTAGAAAAGGTAAAAAGACAATTACTGTTTCTTAGGCAAAGATAAGAGGAATTAAGGGGTATCAAGTAAGAACATACAAAGTATACAAGGGAAAGAATATATATTCTAAGTGGTCAAGCGTTAAAAACATAAAAACAAAATAGATATACGCAAAAAAAATAACTGCATCAATTTATGTTGATGCAGTTATTTTTATTTAACCTTAACTTTAATCGTTTTGCTCCAAGAATAATACGTGTATTTTTTGCCGTTCTTTTTATATGCACGAACACGCACATAATAATTCTTTTTACTCTTGGCAGTAGTGAGAGTTTTTGAAGTTTTAGATGAGCCACTCACCTTTGTACTCAAAAAGTTCTTTTTAAAATTAGATGTTGTGGACCACATAACCTGATAGCCTGATACACCGCTTCGCTTTTTCCATTTAACGTTTATTTTCTTTTTCTTGCTTGATTTTGCGCTTTTGAGCGTTACAGACTTATTTTTAGTCTTAATTGAAACCGCACTGCTTTTAGTGCCGACAAATTTAATATTATCGGCAGATTTATATGCAGCAACCTTGATTTTATATGATTTATTAGGCTTTAGCCCTGTAACTTTTGCAGAAACGGTAGAAGCTTTGGAAACAGACTTTTTAAACTCATAGCTTTTAGTTGATGAATTGTAGATATAAATTCTATAGCCTGATGCCCTGCTGACCTTCTTCCATTTAACGGTTATTGAAGTATCGGTTGAGGAAAGCTTAATACCCGACACCTTGCCCGGCTTGGTAGCAACATTAAGCTGAAAGAAATTGCCCCATTTTATATTGCCACCTTTTTTAGTATAAGCACGTATTCTTACCGGGAATCTATATGCAGATTGAAGATTAGAAAATGTAATATTAGTTTCGCCTGTATATGCATAATCTGCCCAATTGCCGTCAGCGTCCCCAATTTGAACCTGATAACCTGTTGCGCTGTCGATTTTATTCCAAGCAAGTGAAACGCTGCTTGTTGTTGATGCGGTAACATTAACAATAAGCTCATCGCTCATATTCTTAAAAACAGGAATATAAAATGTCCTTGTCATTGAAAGAATACCTGCTTTTGAATAGCCGTTATAAGATGACACAGCCTCGCTTGCCGCCGCCTGAACATTTTTCATATATTCATTAGAATATTTATTTGACGAGGTCGGGCTAACATTAAACTTTTGAAGATAACCCGTGTTTTGAGATTTAAAACTGTTTGCAACATACTTTGTACCGTAGTAAATCGCTTTATAAGGATTAGTCCACGGTCTGCCATAGCCGCTTACGGTATTGCCCATATAAGTTGTTCTGCAATCTCTTACCAAAACGTATCCGCTTGCGCCCTCCTCATAACCATTTGCGGTTTCATTATAAAGACGAACGTAATAATAATTGCCCTTATTTGCTCGCCACGTCATATATTGATTAGAGGAAATTGAAGTAACAGTACCGCCTGTCGGGTCAACATTAGGGTTGGCGCTGTAAAGCTTCGTTGCCCTATTTGTTTTAAGAAAGCCTGCCGCCCAAGCTAAGCCGTCTTTAGCGCCGGTATATGCACCGATATTAAAATAATTATAAATGCCCTGAAAAGGACTTGTAGAGCCGTTTACAGCCGTTGCCGAAGCTGCAGCGCCACCGTTTTCCTGCCTAATTTTAGCAGCTATATAATAAGCATTAAGACCAAAATCCTGAGCCGCCTTCATAATAACGTCCGAATACTTGGTTGAGGCATCATACATTTTTACGTTTTGACCGGTAGTTCTGTAAGAAATAAGTGAATTATGCATCCAAGTGCCGTTCAAAATAGCTTCGACGCCTTCTTTAGTCTGCGTGCCGTCATAAGAGGTGGATTCAAATTGAAAAATATGTTTTTCATCAAGGAAATTCCTTGGGTCCATATAGTATTCAACAGCACTCTTTGAAGCAGAAACCCAATCGCTTGCCTCTTGGATTACATACTTGCCGTTTTTATAACATGATGAACATTTGCAAAACAAAGATGTATCGCCTGTTGCCGATTTAGAAATAAGCTGATTTGAATGTTTTGAACGTTCGCCGTCAATTGCTGATTCCCAATCAAGATTAGTCATAAGCGGTTTAAAAATCCAATATGGATATTTATTATGTAATTCGTTAAGTTTTTCGGCATAATCACGAGGAAAACCTTGAGAAACCAATTTTTCCGTATAACTTTGAGCCGAAGCAGTTAAAGGTACAACGGTTGTTATTATCATTAATATTGACAAAAGCAAAGAAATAACTTTTTTCAAAATATTACCTCCTGCAATAATTTGCAATGTTTTAAAGTTTTTCAACGGTATAGATATACCGTCTGTAATTTTTCTTGTATATAATAACATTAATCAACATAAATTGTCAACAAATTTTGAATTTTGTAATAATTTATGTGACTTTTGTTGACATGAATTAGTTAATGTTGTATTATGTATTAAGAAGTACAAAAGTAAAGGAGGAATTGTTTTGGAAAAAACAAATATCCCGGAAATACTCAAAGCTTGCAGAAAAGGAGTAAATATGACGCAGGCTCAATTTGCAAAAACAATCGGCATCAAGCGTAGTGCGTATGCTTACTACGAAAGCGGAAGAACAAGGCCGAAAATTGAAACACTCAGAACTATTGCAAAAGTTTACGGACTTGACGTAAACACTCTTATTTCTAACGAAGATTCAAATTCTCTTCACCAAGATAATGAACAAAAAATAAATTTTGATATAAAAGATTTTAACGATACGTTTTACGATTTATCAGAGAATGAAAAAGCTATAATTATGAAGCTCAGAATTATGAATCGTGAAAAGCGCACAAAAATAATTAACGAAATATTTGAATAAAAAAAATCCGACTGCGAAAAAGCAATCGGATTTTTTATTTTTCTTGAAAAATCAAGCTAAACTTCAGGCTTAGGTTCTCGATTTAATAGCGAATTAACTGCAACACGAGGTGAAACTATTCCGTTTACAACATTATTAACAGCATTAATAATCGGCAAATCTACATTATATTTTTTGCCGAGTTTAATTGCAGCCGGAAGTGCATTAATACCCTCAACAACCATTCCGACCTTTTTCACTGCCTCGTCAGGACTCAATCCCTGACCTATAAGAAAGCCGGCATTATTATTGCGTGAATGAAGACTTGTGCACGTTACAATTAAATCCCCCATACCGGTAAGACCGCTAAAAGTATCCGGCGAGCAACCCATAGCATTGCCAAGCCTTGAAAGTTCAGCAAGACCTCTTGTGATAAGAGCGGCGGGGGGGGGCGGTAGCGTTGTCACCATATCCCAAGCCTCGTGAAATACCCGTTGCAAGGGCTATAATATTTTTCATTGCTCCGCAAATCTCAATCCCTTTGATGTCCGTATTAGTATAAACTCGCATAAAAGAACTTGAGAAAAAGCATTGAACAATCTTTGCGATTTCAATATCCTTGCAAGCGGATACAATAGTAGTCGGCATATCAATGCTAACTTCTTCAGCATGAGTAGGGCCTGAAAGAGCAACATACTTGACAGTCGGATTTTTAATTTCATCATTGATAACTTCTGTCAAGGTCATAAGTGTATCGGATTCAATCCCCTTGGCAACATCAACAATTATTTGGTTGTCCTTAATATACGGCTTACATTTTTTTGCCGTTTGGCGAACAAAAACGGACGGCACGGCAAACATAATTATATCTTTGTTTTCAATTGCCGATTTTATATCCGTAGTATATTCGATGCCTAAAGGGAGTGATACGTTGGGTAACTTGGGGTGGCAGGAGGTTTTCTTCAGGTTTTCAATTTCATCAGGCAAAGCCGACCAAACTGTAACCTCTTTATTTGTGTTTTTTAACATTCTGGCAAGCGCAATCCCCCATGTGCCTGCACCTAAAATTGCTATAGAATTCAATATTTTTCTCCGTGTTAATAATTATTCATCCTCTTTTGGTAAATCGGATGTGCAATGACAGCATTTAACTGCATCAATAGGAATTTCGCTTTTGCAAAAAGGACAAATTTTCGTTGTTGGCGCTTCTTCCTTATGCTCTTCTTTTTTCTTTGTAAGGTCAAGCATTTTATTGATTGCCTTGACAATACAGAAAATAATAAATGCCATAATAAGGAAGTTAATTACGGCAGAAATGAACGAACCGTAATCTATATAATTGTCGCCGACAAGATGAATTTTGCCTTGCACCTCTGCGCCGCCTATACAATTAATGAGCGGTTTAATAATGTTATCGGTAAGTGAAGTAACGATTGCAGAAAACGCACCGCCTATAATAACGCCGACGGCAAGGTCAATTACATTTCCTCTTGAAATAAATTCCTTAAATTCAGCGAAAAACTTTTTCATTTAAAATTCCTCTTTTTATACTTTAATTATCTTTATAATATCATAATACACCCGTAAAATCAAATTTTGGAATAAACGATTTATCCGCAGAACTCAGTTCCTGAATAAAAAGTTTATCAAATGAATTATCAAACGCATAATTTACCACTTTTTCATATTCTCGCTTTGTGATTTTTCGATTAATTTCAGGAAATTCACTCAAATCACCGCAAGGGGTATACTGAGCCATAAGAGAAACAAAGGTATTAGGAAAATTTGATTTAATAAAATCAAGAACGACAATTGAGGAGTTGGTATTTTGCGGCAAAATCAAATGACGAATAATCATACCCGATTTCATAATATCGCCGTCAAATTTATCCTCAACCTGACGCCTCATTTCCAAAAGTGCCGCCGACGCTTTTTCAAAATAATCCGCCGCCTTTGAATAGCGCATTGCTTTTTCAGCTCTTATATATTTCAAATCGGGCAAATAGATATCAATAAGCCCATCTAACGCTTTGAGTGTTTCCACCTCTTCATATCCGCTTGAATTATAAACTATCGGCACAGGAGATTTCCATCTGTTAAGCACCTTTGCAAGCCTTTTTGCATAATGAGTGGGATTTACCAAATTAATATTATTTGCACCCTGAGAAATAAGATTTTCAAAAATAGAAATAAGTTTATCATCGCTTATTTCAACGCCTTTATTTTCAGCGCTGATTTCATTATTTTGGCAAAATACACATTTCAAATTACAGCCTGAAAAAAATACAGTACCGCTTCCCTCTTTTCCGCTTATGCAAGGCTCCTCCCAAAAATGGAGTGCCGCTCTTGCAACACGAAAATTATCGGGGCTTTGGCAAAAGCCGAGATTAACGCTTCTGTCAACATTGCAATGCCTTGGGCAAATTGAGCAAATCATATCAGCGCCTTATATATGTCGCCTTTTTTAAAAGGTGTTTGCGCCGCTGTTTCCTTAGCCGCATTATTAATCGACATACCCTTTTCCACAAGATTTTTAGCCATTTCAACAGCCATTTCAAGCGTTATATCTTCATTAATATCTTCTTTTTTGCCCTCAATTATAATCACATATTCACCCTTTGGTGATTTATCGCTGTAATATTCTATCGCCTCATCAAAGGTAAATCGGAGAACTTCCTCGTGGATTTTGGTGAGTTCTCTTACAAGCGCTATATTGCGATTACCGAACACCTTGCGCATATCGTTAAGTGTATAAATAAGTTTATGAGGTGCTTCATAAAAAATCATAGTGCGTTTTTCGTCCTTAATCTCTTCAAGATGTTCACGTCTTGATTTTTTATTAACCGACAAGAAACCTTCAAAAGTAAACCTTCCCGTAGGCATACCCGATATTGCCAGTGCTGTTGCAAAGGCAGTGGGTCCCGGAACAGACTGCACCACAATACCAAGTTCATGGCAAAGAGCCACCAAGTCCTCACCGGGGTCGGAAATAGCCGGCATACCTGCATCGGTAACAATTGCACAGTTTTCACCTGCAAGTATCCTTTGGCAGATAATCTCCCCTCTTTGCCTTTTATTATGCTCAAAATAAGAAACCATTTCTTTTTTTATATCAAAATGATTAAGAAGCTTTAAAGTGACTCTCGTGTCCTCCGCTGCTATAAAATCAACGCTTTCAAGTGTATCTATTGCTCTCGGTGAAAAATCGCTTAAATTTCCGATAGGAGTACCCACAACATATAATATTCCGCTCATTTATCATATCCGTCGGCATACGACCCATAAATGTCCAGCATTTCGGGTGTAAATTTACCGTTTTCCTTTTTAATTATTAATTGCGGCTCTACCCTTAAAAAAGGCTTAGCCCCCTTTTGCCCCTGAACAAGAAAGAGAAAAGGCTGTTCTGTGTTCTTATCCTGAACAAAACGAAGTCTTTTAGGCTCAAGTTTATATTTACGCATAAGTTCCAATGTGTCAACCAGCCTTTCGGGACGATGGCACATACAAAATCTGCCTCCGTATTTAAGCAGGTAATTTGCAGCCTTACACGCATCTTCAATATTACAGCAAACCTCATGCCTTGCAATACGTGCGCTCTCCCCAAGGGATTCAATACCTGTGCCGACAGGTTTATATGGTGGATTCATAGTAACAAGAGAAAACTTTTCCGCCTCAAAAATTTCATTAATCTTTCTCAAGTCACAATTAAATGGCTTAAGCCTATCTTCAAGATGATTAATTTCTATTGAATGGCAAACCTGCTCATAAGCATTTTTTTGAATATCAAGGCAATAAACGTTATTTATTTTTTCATTTCTGAGCCATAAAAGAGGAATAATTCCACAGCCTGTTCCCATATCGAGAGCCTTATCTCTCGGTTTAATTTTTGCGAAATCGGAAAGAATAACTGCATCGGTACCAAACGTATGGTCAGAAGAAACTGCTATTTTTATGTCATCGGACAATCTTTCATAATTAAACATACGCATATTATATCATATTTGATAAAAATTTCAAACAAAAAAGAGCAAGTAAATGTAACTTGCCCTTAAATAATTATTTTGTTTTAACGCTCATCTTTTTGGACCAAGAAGAAAACTGACGTTTGCCGTCAATCGTTTTATAGCAACGCATTCTTACATAATACTTTTTCTTCTTTTTAAGAGATGAGAAAGTTTTTGACTTAGTTGAATTTTTAGAAATAATATAAGACTTTGTTTTTTTCTTAGAAAAAGAAGATGATGTGCTGTATTGAATTTGATAACCCGAAGCGTTAGAATCCTTGTTCCAAGAATAAGTAATCTGCTTTGACTTTTTGGATTTAAGGGAGGTAGGAGTCGGTTTGGCAGGAATAATCATAAAACTTGAAGTAAGTTCGCCCTTATAATTATTTCCGACAAAATTGACGTATACCCACGCTTTTCCCGTCTTGAAGTTATCATCGTATGTGACAACATATTCACTCGGTGAAATTAAATTACCTACACTGTCATAAACAGTTACACTCGGATACGAACCGTAAGGATTAAAGGTAATTTTAGTCGATGAAAGCTTAACGGTAGAAGGCGCATAAATATTTTGAACAATATATTCATTTGAACAAGATTTACACAAAAGCTTTGAGAAGCCGTTTAATCTATTTTCCTTATCATCGTCAGCAACAGCTTTTACGAAAATGTTTGTATAGCAATGATTATGAATATTTAACGAAGCTGAAAAGGAATATGTTCCTTTTAAACATTCAAGTCTAAAATAGTACGGTTTTCCGGCTTCTAAATAAGTTGTAGACACAAAAGAATATTGATTTTCTGTATTTACATTAGAATTAATAACATTATTTTCTGAGTCATATACTGTGAGAAAGACGTCACTTAACGGTAATTCTACAGCCGACACGGTAAAATCATAATAATTTGATGAAAGGCAATCAAATTTCAGCCATAAATATTTTGTTTGAGATGAACTGCTGTCAACTTTTTCATTAACAGCTTGCCCTAAACTTATGCCGATTGCCGTTTTCATTGTATTTGCCAAGGCATTGGAAGAAAAAGACAAAAGGCTAACAAGCACAAACAAAACAGCTACTAATATTGAACTAATTTTTTTCATAATTCACCTAACTTAATTTTAATCTATTATATATTTATATTTTACTCTAATATATAACAAATTTCAATAGAGGAAAGAAAAAAGGTTGCCGCCAAAAGCGACAACCTTTTAAATTTAGAAAGTAAAATATAGATTACTCGTTGATAGCTGTAACAACGCCTGAACCTACTGTTCTACCACCTTCACGGATAGCAAAACGAAGACCTTCTTCAATAGCGATAGGAGTGATGAGCTCAACGTTCATTACAACGTTATCGCCAGGCATACACATCTCTGTACCTTCAGGAAGAGTGATAACACCAGTTACGTCAGTTGTTCTGAAATAGAACTGTGGACGATAGTTGTTGAAGAAAGGAGTATGACGGCCACCTTCGTCCTTAGAAAGAACGTAAACCTGACCTGAGAACTTTGTGTGTGGGTGGATTGAACCAGGAGCTGCAAGAACCTCGCCTCTCTCGATATCAGATCTCTGAACACCACGAAGAAGACAACCGATGTTGTCACCAGCCTCAGCATAGTCAAGAATCTTTCTGAACATTTCGATACCTGTGCAAACTGTTGAACGGATTTCGTCATGAAGACCAACCATTTCAACTGTATCGTTAGTGTTAAGCTTACCTCTCTCTACTCTACCTGTAGCAACTGTACCACGACCTGTGATTGTGAATACATCCTCAACAG
>ERZ780202.748-NODE-748-length-21289-cov-3.755486_pt1 | contig 21289 bp, 18 predicted proteins | sample MGYA00510978_ERZ780202 | MGnify/ENA primary metagenome ERZ780202 (study PRJEB29588, sample SAMEA2155689) | human gut metagenome | biome: human gut; feature: human-associated habitat; material: faeces | place: Denmark | collected 2008/2010 ...
TGAATACGGCTGGTGGTACATGACCAACGGCGCCTTGGATTTAAGTTATACAGGAATGGCACTAAATGAATACGGCTGGTGGTACATGACCAACGGCGCACTGGATTTAAGTTATACAGGAATGGCATTAAATGAATACGGCTGGTGGTACTTTAACAATGGGCTGCTTGACTTAAATTATACAGGAATCGCATCCAATGAGTATGGCAGCTGGTATTACAGAAACGGAAACATTGCTTATGATTATTCAGGGACTGTAGCGGATAATGGAAAGACATATACCGTACAGAACGGATTTGTTATCGCTTAAAAAGCACAGAATTAGAGTTGTAAAGGCGGCAGTACCATGCACGGATAAATGGTATCTGCCGTTTCTTTGCGGTTAAAACACCGGAAAAGGGGAAATACTGTTGCCGTAGGATACAGGTGCTTAGGGAGTATGAGTTTCAGGTACAGGGAAATGGAGACCAGTATGCAGGATGGCGTGTTTTATCAGATTGTATCGTCCGGTCTGAAAACGGTTTGTGAAGATGAATTCTGGGAACAAAAAGATACAATTGCAGTAATCGATGCGCATAAACTGGAAAACAGCCAGTCATTTGGACAGTTTTGCTGTGGATGCAGCGGAGGGGAATATATCCGCGGGTGCAGGGTGATACAGGATAAAAGCCATACGCTGATAGAATGGCATGTGCCGGAAAAAACAAAAAAGAATGTGTCGTGGCATTTTGCAGTTTTTATAACAGCAGAAAAAATTGTCTGTATACAATATACAGGCTCAGCCGGAAAAGTGCAGGAACTTATAAATACGTTTCTTCATAAAGAAGCCTATACCAAAGAACGTTTTTTGTATGAGCTGTTTGGTGCAATGACCGCATATGATCTGCAGTATATGGAAAAACTGGAAAGGACGTTATCCGTATTAGAAGAAGAAGTGTTTCGTGCGGGCGGAATGGATTTTAACAGCAGTATGTTACAGGTAAAAAAGAAAATTTTTCAGTTTTACCGTTATTACAGCCAGTTCATTGAAATCGCAGCTGCGCTGGAAGAAAATGAAAATGCTGTTCTGGATGCACAACACACGGCTTATTTTGCAAGAATCAAAGAAAAAGCACAGCGGCTTGCCGCAGAAACACAGGTGCTTAGGGAGTATGCGGTGCAGGTACAGGAGGTTTATCAGTCGGAACTGGGAATCCGCCAGAATCACATTATGAAAATACTGACGACAGTAACAACGGTGTGCCTGCCGCTGTCACTGATTGCCGGCTGGTACGGCATGAATTTTTCTTATATGCCGGAATTATCGTGGCGGTACGGTTATCCGATGGCAGCAGGAATCAGCGCGCTGGTACTGGTTTTGCTGCTGTGGCTATTCCGCCGGAAGGGGTTTTGGTAGGGGAAAAAGATATTGTACATCATCTATCTGAAATAAATTGTATCAAAAAAAATGCAGGGGGGGGGTATAAGTATGCCCACCCCTTTGCATTTTGGGAAAATCAGATGAAAACAGCCGCAAAATTGTTGCAGACAAGGCAGTTTATACAATTGACAAGAATAAAGAGTTGGGATAATATAGAAAAGATAGGAAAAATACCTACAGATTAGAAAAATTAGTTGAGGATAAAAGATGAATCAGGGAGAAGAAAAAGTTCAAAACGCCCTTCTGTTTATCACAGATATCATCGGATTAATTGCAAGTTATTATATCGCCGGGTATCTTTGGCTGGCACTGTGGAAAAATGTATCAATACCGGTCTATTTTTCTCAGATGGGGGACAGTCTGGTATCAGTAGTGGTATCCTATATGCTTGCGTTTTTATTCTATTCAAAGAATAATGATTTTTTACAGAGGGGAAAATTTGAAGAACTAAAAGCGGTAGTACATCTGAACGTTATAATGGCATGTATTATTGCCATTTATGAATTATTAAAAAGAACAAACCAGCAGTTTCCGAGAGGGGTCTACGTGCTGGTGGTTGTGTTTAATGTTATATTGGCATTTATTATTAGAAGAATCGTGAGAAAATCCATTTTAAGCCATGCAAGGCTTGGAAAATCCGTAAACCGGGTGGTGGCAATTACGACAAGTGACCGTGTGGATGGATTAAAAGAAATTGAAAAATGGAATACAACAAAGCAGATTTCAGGCATTATTATTGTTGACCGGGATATGCGTGGAACGGAAATAAACGGCATACCGGTTGTAGCAGATGTACACGATATGATTCCATACATAAAAGGCGGGATAGTAGACGAGGTGTATATTGATCTGAACACTGCCCGGATGGAAAAAATCACATCCCTTGTGATGGAACTGGAAGAAATGGGTGTGGTTGTTCATCTGCACTTAAATACGCTTGAAAATTATAAGGACTTTGATATGAGTCTTGGAAAGCTCGGTAATATTCCGGTTGCGACATTTGCCAACCGTTTCTATGATTATAAGGAACTGGCATTTAAACGGGCGATTGATATTGTCGGTTCGCTCGTTGGACTCTGCATTATGGCAGTTGCCATGATTTTTGTTGTCCCGGCAATCAAGCTGGAATCCAAGGGACCGGTATTTTTTAAGCAGAAACGTGTCGGAAAGAACGGACGGTATTTTTATGTATACAAGTTCCGCTCCATGTATATGGACGCAGAAGAACGTAAAAAAGAACTGATGGCACAGAATGAAATGCAGGGACTGATGTTCAAGATGAAAGACGACCCGCGTATTACAAAGGTCGGAAAGTTTATCAGAAAGACCAGTATTGATGAACTGCCGCAGTTTATTAATGTATTAAAGGGCGATATGAGCCTTGTGGGTACACGTCCGCCAACGGTGAATGAATTTAAGCAGTATCAGGGACACCACAAGCGCAGACTGTCCATGAAACCGGGCATTACCGGCATGTGGCAGGCGTATGGCAGAAGTACGGTAAAAGATTTTGAACAAATTGTAAAAATGGATTTGGATTACATCGACCACTGGAGCCTCGGACTGGATATGAAGATACTATGCAGAACGGTTGTGGCAGTGTTTGAAGGTGGTTGACAATGGAGAAAGAATAATGAAAAAATATAAAAAAAATATTATAGTATTGTTAATTATTGGTATTGTGATATTTTGTAGTTCATTAATAGTTGAAAAAAATATATATAATGATTATAAATTAGTATATAATTATAATTATTATGCAACACATTATCCAGAAATAGCAAAGGAGTGTAACAATGATAAATATCGAATGTTAAGATATTTTATTACAAATGGCATGAAAAATGGTCAGCAGGCTTGTGACAATTTTGATGTGATTGCCTATCGTAGTGCAAATAAAGATTTAAGATTATTGTTTGGAGATGACTACGAAAAGTATTATGCCCATTATATGGAGTATGGATATAAAGAAGACAGGCAGGCTATAGGAATAAAAACTGCGTATGATGAAAATACGTTTTCATTAGTATATGACTATGAATATTATGTGGAACGTTATCCTGACGTTATTTTAAAATGTAAAGGTAATAGAGATAAAATATTGGAGTATTTTGTTGATTATGGAATGTCACAGGGGCAGCAAGCGATAGAATCATTTGATGTGTTTGCATATAAGGAAAGATATTTAGATTTGCAAAAGGCATTGGGAGATGATTTGGCTCAATATTATATGCATTATATTGAATATGGATATGAAGAAGGGCGGATTGCAGAATAAATTTAAATGTTTAGCGAATTAATTATAAAGTATAACGATAAAAGGAGAACGATAAAATGAAGATTCTTGTTACGGGTGCAAATGGATATTTAGGACAGGGAATTGTGACTAGTATTTTAAACTATGGTCATGAGGTTATTGCAACAGGAATTGAAACTAATTATGTTGATGATAGAGCGGAAAAAATTAATTGTGATCTTTTTTCAATTGAGAATCCATATGAATTTTTTGGAAAACCAGATATATTACTGCATTTGGCATGGCGAGATGGGTTCGTACACTATTCAGATACACACATAGAAGATTTACCTAAACATTATCTTTTTATAAAAAAGATGATTGAAGGGGGAGTGAAACATGTGGCAGGAATGGGCAGTATGCATGAAATTGGTTTTTTTGAAGGAAGTATTAACGAGAATACGCCTTGCAATCCAGTTACTCCATATGGAATAAGTAAAAATGCATTACGGGAAGCTACGGCCATGTTGTGCAAAAAAAATGGTGTCGTTTTTCAATGGATGAGAGGTTATTATATTGTTGGTAATTCAGAACGAGGTTGTTCGATTTTTTCAAAAATTACAACTGCGGTTAATCAAGGTAAGAAAGATTTTCCTTTTACAATGGGACAAAATCAATATGATTTTATTAATTATGGTGATTTTTGTACTCAAGTTGCAACAGTAGTAAATCAGAGTGAAATTAATGGCATTATAAATATTTGTTCTGGACATCCAGAAAAATTGGCAGATAGAGTAGAACGTTTTATAAAAGAAAATCAATATAATATAAAATTACAGTATGGAGCATTTCCGGATAGACCATATGATTCGAAAGCGGTTTGGGGAGATAATACTAAAATTGAAAAAATTATGAAACATATCTAATTATTGCATAGTATGATATCAGGGTAGGATGGTGAGGATACGCAGTACGGAACAATCCGTAGATATCATAGTTGGAGGCTTTTGACCCAACATCATAGTATTAATACGAGTAGAGATTGAAAGGAGAAAAAATGATTCATTTTAATGTTCCACCTTTTATAGGTAAAGAATTTGATTATATGCGAGAAGCGGTTGAAAATCATAAGATTTCAGGAGATGGACCATTCACTAAAAAATGCGATGAATGGATGGAAAAAAGATTTAATGCAAATAAGATTATGTTGACAACAAGCGGCTCAGCAGCACTAGATATGGCGGCTTTCTTATGTGATTTAAAACCGGGAGATGAAGTTATTTTACCAAGCTATACGTTTTCTAGTACTGCCAATGCATTTGTATTGGCAGGAGCAACGTTAGTTTTTGTAGATATTCGACCAGACACTATGAATATAGATGAAACTAAAATAGAAAATGCAATTACAGATAGGACAAGGGTTATTTGTGCAGTTCACTATGCAGGAGTAGCATGTGAGATGGATTCGATTATGAAAATTGCACGAAAGCATAACTTATTAGTAGTAGAAGATGCAGCACAAGGAGTTATGAGTACATATAAAGGACAGGCATTAGGAACAATTGGGGATTTTGGCTGTTATTCATTTCACGAAACCAAGAATTATTCCATGGGAGAAGGCGGTGCGATTGTTATAAATAATAATGCATATGCAGAAAAAGCGGAAATTCTTAGGGAAAAGGGGACAAATCGTGCACAGTTTTTTAGAGGACAGGTCGCTAAATATAATTGGGTAGATTTTGGAGATAGTTATTTACAAAGTGATTTAAATGCAGCGTATTTATGGGCACAATTGGAGAAAGCAGATGAAATTAATGATAATCGTTTAAAAACATGGCATTTATATAATGAAGCATTTAAACCACTTGAAGATGAAGGGATTATTGAATTGCCTACAATACCAGAAGATTGTATTCATAATGCACATATGTATTATATAAAATGTAAGAATTTAGATATAAGGCAGAAGTTTATACGTTATATGAAGGAAAATGATATATTATGTACATTCCATTATGTGCCATTGCATAGTGCACCTGCGGGAAGAAAGTTTGGTAGATTTTGTGGAGAAGATGAGTATACCACATCAGAAAGTGATAGATTGGTTCGATTGCCAATGTATTATAAAATTGATGATGATGATTTAAACTTCGTAATTAGCAAGGTATTGGATTTTTTTACTAAATAATATTTATAGTAATAATTCAAAGGAGAATAATATGATTCGTGTAGCTATTGTTGTTGGTAAAATGAATTCTGGTGGAAAGAAGAATTTGATTATGGAATATTATCGTCATATTGAAAGAGAAAAATTTCAATTTGACTTTATTTGTGATGCGGATTCAGAAGCAATACCAGAGGAGGAAATTGAAAAACTAGGTGGACATATATATAAAATACGACCATATCAACATATATTTGGAAATATGGCTGATATATATACATTGTGTAAAAAAAACAGATATCCTATTATCCACGCATATAATAGTACGATGAATGTTTTTCCAATGTTTATTGCAAAAATGGCAGGGGTTCCGGTTAGAATATCTGAAAGTTTATCTATGGCACACGAAGGTGATTGGAAAACACCATTAAAAAAAATGTTGCGTCCAATGTCAAAATGGTTTGCAAATTATTATATGTCATGTGGAGAGGATTGCGGCAGATGGCAGTTTGGTGAAAAATTTTATAATGAGGGGAAAGTTGATGTATTTAAAACGGTTATTAATACAGAGTTTAATGGATTTAATGAAAAATTAAGAGAGCAAACTAGAAAATCTTTCGGTTGGGAAGATAAGATTGTTATTGGGCATATTGGACGTTTTACTCCACAGAAAAACTCAATTCGTGTCATTGAAATATTTGCAGCAATTGCACATAAGAATAGCAATGCAGTGCTATGTCTTATAGGTGATGGTGAATTGAAGGAAGATATGCTTGTTCAAATAGATAAATTCGGTATAGGAGAACAAGTTAGGTATTTGGGTCGTAGGGAAGATATACAACAGTTTTATAATGCGATGGATGCGTTTTTATTGCCATCGCTTTATGAGGGGCTTCCAGTTGTAGGATTAGAAGCAGAAAGTTGTGGCTTGCCTATGTTTTTTTCAACAGAAATTACAAGAGAAGCAAATGCGTGCAAATTAGGACATTTTATCAGTTTAGATGAGTCTTCGGAAACATGGGCAGTTGAAATACTAAAAGCAGTTGAATTAAATATGCCGATAAGAAGAAGTTATGCTAAAGAAGTGGCACAGGCGGGGTTTGACTCTGCTTCAGAGGCTATAAGAATGCAGAATTATTATATGAAAGCAATTGAGAAAGAAAAAGTATAAATAAGGTGGTTATAAAAAATGTCGGAGCAATTCTTAGTCAGTGTTATTGTACCAATTTATAAAGTTGAAGCATACATAGATAAATGTATACGTAGCATTTTAAAACAGACATATAAAAATTATGAAGTTATACTTGTTGATGATGGTTCACCAGATAAATGCCCAGATATTTGTGATAAATATGCGTGTGAATATGATAATATTCGAGTATTACATAAAAAAAATGGAGGATTATCAGATGCAAGAAATGCAGGTGTTTCAATTGCTCGAGGTGAGTATGTAACATTTGTGGATAGTGATGATTATATCGCCGATGATTATATTGAAACGTTAGTTTCAATGAAAAAAAAATATGATGTGGAAATAGCTGTGGGAGGGATAGGACTATTTTATAGTAATCAAGAACCATATTATAATAAAGCAGTTAAAGAATATAAGTATTCAGGAATTGAGGCATTAGAGAATATGTTATATCAAAACGGACTGGATACTAGTGCATGTTCAATGCTTTTACCAAAAAAAATAGCTGAGAATATTTTATTTCCAGTAGGAAAATATCACGAAGATGAGTTTACAACCTATAAATATTATACGGAAGCAGATAGTGTGGCAGTAAGTACAAAGACTATATATTATTATTTGCAGAGAGAAAATAGTATTATGCACACATTTGGGAAAACAAGTATGGATGAATTAGATGCTGCTGATAATTTAGTAGAAGAATGTAAGAAGAATTGGCCATTTATCATAAAAGCAGCTAAGGCAAAAAAATTCAGCGATTATTGCCAAGTATTGTTACAAAATGTGAATATAGTTAAACAAAATCCAGAAGTGTATACAAGAATTTCACGTTATTTAAATGAAGTAAAAATAGAAATACTGTTCAATTCAAGATGTCGATTCAAAAATAGGGTCGCAGCCTGTGCACTGATAGGTGGATGTAAAACTTTAATTGGAGTAAATTGTTTACAAAAAAAAATAACAAAAATTAAGGCGGGATTATGAAAAAGAAAAAAATAGTAGCATTAATAACGTTGCATCATGTTAAAAATTATGGTTCAGTGCTTCAAACACTAGCAACACAAAAATTGTTTGAAAAATTAGGTTATAAAGTAATAGTTATTGATTATCGTCGTGCTTGGGAAACGAATTTGGGCTATTGGTTTTTTATAGCAGATAAAAGTGTGAAAGGTTACATACGTCAAATGGTATATTTCCCCACTAAAGTTATACAACATTTTGTCTTTGGAAAGTTTTTAAAGAAATATATTCACTTAACAAGAAATGTGTATACGTGTATGGAAGACTTTGAAAGATATCCATTAAAAGCGGATATTTTTTGTACGGGGAGTGATCAAGTTTGGAATTCAGGATGGAATCAAGGTGTTATACCAGCATATTATCTTTCATTTGTAAAAGATAATAGTGTAAAGATAGCGTATGCAGCCAGTATAGGGAAAAATGAGCTTAGTGAGGAAGAAAAGGTACAATTTAGAGGACTTTTGAATTCTTATAAATATATTACAGTTAGAGAGGAAAATGCTGTAAATATATTGAAAGATGTATATAATGGCCCATTAGATAATGTACTTGACCCTACATTGCAGATAAAAAAAGAAGATTGGGAAGAATTAATTTCAATAAAAAAGATACAGACGGATTACGTATTGTTAATTCAGTTAAATCGAAATCATTTATTTGATGATTTTGCTGTGGAATTTGCTAAACAAAAAGGGAAAAAACTGATTCGATTATGTTTAAGAGTTGATCAATGTGTTTTACCTGGAAAACATATACTTATACCAGAAGTACAGAATTATATAAGATTGATTAGAGATGCGGATTATGTTTTGACGGATTCATTTCATGCGATTTCATTTTGTTTAAATTTTCAAAAGCAATTTTATTGTGTGTTGCCAGAAAAGTATTCCGGAAGACTTAAAAATGTGATTTATAAATTTGGTTTGGAGGAAAGAATAGTTGAAGGATATTTATTAAATGAAATGCAAAATGTTGAGATTGATTATGACAAGGTAAATCATGTATTGGAAAAAGAAAGAATTAGATGTCAATATATTATAGAAAATATTTTGGAATAAGTTTGTTTAATAGTATCATACAAAACAAGTGAATTTAGAGCTGTAATAGGGAGGTTTTATTGTATGAAAGAAAAATCAATTGCAAAAAATTCTATATATAATGTTATATATAAAGGATTTACAGCAATTTTCCCTTTGTTTACAACAGTGTATATTGCGAGGGTGCTATTGCCAGAGGGGGTAGGACGTGTTGAATATGCCAATACAATTGTTACATATTTTACAACTCTTGCAGCATTAGGAATACCTAATTATGGTGTGAAGGCAATTGCACAAACTTCACAAAACAAAAAAGAAAAAAGTAGGACTTTTTGGGAACTGTTTTTTATTAATATGATTTCAACAATAATATGTTTAGCTGTTTATTTTATATTTGTTAATTTAGTTCCACATTTTCAAAGTAGAAGAGTTTTATTTAATGTTATGGGGCTTATGCTCTTTTTTAATATATTTAATAGTGATTGGTTTTATCAGGGAATAGAAGAATATTCATATATTGCTGTAAGAAGTGTTGTTATTAAGATACTTTCATTTGTAGCAATGCTTTTATTTGTAAAATCTGTAAACGATTATGTTATTTATGCATTAATTTTATGTATTGCTACAGCAGGAAATTATTTATTTAATACAGTGCATTTAAAGCGATATATATGTTTTGAATGGAAAAATCTTCAATTAAAAAAACATTTAAAGCCTGTATTTATTCTTTTGGCAGCAGCGATAGCAACTCAAATTTATACAATGTTAGATACTATAATGTTGGAGTATGTGTTAGGAGAGAGGTATGTTGGATATTATTCTAATGCAGTTAAAGTTGTAAGAATGATATATACTGTGGCGATTGCGGTAGTTACTCCATTTTATCCTCGAATAAGCAGATTGTTAAAAGAAAAGAAATATTCAGAGTCTAATAAGTTATTAAGTGAAGGTTTGAAATTAATTATTATTGTTGCACTTCCATGTATTGCTGGATTGTTTATGACATCTGAATATATAGTAGCAGTGTTGTTTGGAAACGCATTTAATCCGACGATAGTAACATTAAAGATATTAAGTATTTTAGTAGGTATATTTTCGGTAGCGTATTTTTTAGGCCATATTGTTTTGATGTCTGTTGCAAAAGAAAATAAAATTTTACTTGCTACTATTTGTGGTGCAATAATCAATGCAATAGCAAATATTATTATGATTCCAATATTTGAACACAATGGAGCGGCAATTGCTTCTGTATTAGCTGAATTAATTGTAACTATTGTTCTTGTGTCAGAATCAAAGAAATATTTTTGCTTATATATTGAGAGAAAATTTGTTACTACAGAATTAGTGGCTGTAGTCATAATGATAGTAGAAATATATATATTGAGATTAGTTGTACCAGTAAATATATATGGGTTCTTTTTTATTGTATTTGTTTCAATAATATTGTATTTTGGAACATTATTGGTATTAAAAAATCCAGAAATTTTACGATTAATTAATAAAGTTAGAAGTAAAGGAAATAAAAAAGATGAGGTTGCCTAAAAAAATATCAATAAAATATATAATGGCATATATATTAGCATTTTTAACAATTTATCAATCTGGAACTGTACCTTCAATATTATCAATTGAAGAAGATCCAGCACCTAAAATTATTTTATTAATATTAGAAGTGTATTTTGCATTTTATATTTTGTTAAAGAAAAGGAATATCAAAAGATTTATAATATGGTTTATAATCTTATCTTCATATGTAGTAATTAATTATTTTATATATCCACAATCTACATTAGTGCTGATGTATAGATTGTGTATATTTTTATTGTATTTTTTTGCGATTGATAGATTGGTTGAGTTAGGAATTGATTTTGAGCAGATGTTATACAAAGTAATATTATTTTTTGCAATAACATCATTAGTTATTTATTGTATTGTTCATTTGTTCCAGATTCCTTTATTTCATAATTATTTTTATTTAGATGGAGGAAAAGGATTACGATATATATCGTATTTTGGAATATATTATGAACAGGGATATGCGAATACGCAATTTGGTTTAAGTCTATATCGTATGACGGGACCATTTTGGGAACCTGGAGTGTATCAGATATATATAAATTATGCTATATATTTATACATAAAAAGAAATTTTAAAAGTAAAGTGCAATTCATAATATTAGTAATTGATCTTGTATTGACAATGTCTTCAGCAGGAATTGCTATTGGGATATTTTTAATAATTGTATTATATTATCGGACAAAAAAAATCACAACGCAAACAAAGGTTTTGTTTGGAGTGCCAGCATTTGCGTTAGCATTTTTTGCTATAGTTGAGGTTGTTATTACAAAATTTAGTGAAACATATGCAAATAAAAGTTCAGCTTTTATTCGATTATATGACTTTAAGTTAGGAATGGAACTTTTTCTTGAAAACTTTTGGGTTGGAACAGGATATTATAATACAGAACCTTTTATTAAAAGAAATAATTATAATATTACAGGACATTTAGGTTCTTCAAATGGATTATTAACAATATGTTATACGACAGGAGTAATTGGAATGTTGTTTGTTTCTATTCCTTTTGTTTGTAATTTTATTCACATAGATAAATCAAAGAAAATTATAAAACTAGTGTATATCATGCTTATATTTTTGTTTAATTTTGTTGAACCTGTGTATTATTATCCGTTTATGCTTTATTTATTAGCAAATGAATATTATATGATGTTTTCACGAAAGAGCAATTGCTTATAGATGATATAAATTAGTTAAAAACGTAGCAAGTAAAAGAGAGGAGTATGTTGTTTACAAAAATGTAAATAATATTGTAGTTATGAAAAGGGTATTATTTATTGCACCATTATTTTTTGGGTACTGGGAAAAAATAAAAAATGTTTTTGAAAGTTATGATATGGAAGTTTATTTTATTAATCAAAGTCTATCTAAAGTCAATATTAAATATCGTATTATTGATAGGTTGAGTTCGAAACGAGTTAGAGATAGACAAAATATAAGATATTATTCTTTAAAGATACAGGATGTTCCAGATGATATTGATTATGTTGTAGTAATTAGGGGAGATTCATTAAATATTGAAATAATGCATTTAATGCATAAACGTTTTAAGTCAGCGAAATTTGTGATGTATCAGTGGGATAGTATTAAAATGAATCCTGTGGGTTATGAAATAAAAGATTCATTTGATGAGATATATACTTTTGATCCGATAGATGCAAAAGAATTTAATTGGAAATATAGGCCGCTATTTTTTGATGAGAAAGATTGTAATATAAATGTAGATAAGGATATAGATATTGCATATTTTTGCACATTAAAATTTAAACGGGCACAGTTATATAAAGAATTAAAATTAATTGCAAATAGGAAAAAATTGAAAATGTTTTCATATTTATTTGTTGATAAATTAACATTTTTAAAACGAAAATATATAAATCATGATCCGTTATATAGTGCAATTTCCACAAGTGAGGTTAATTATAAAGCGATGCCATTAAAAGAAACATCAAAAATATATGACAGAAGCAGGGTAATTGTTGATTATACAACACCTGAACAAACAGGATTGTCTATGAGATCTATAGAGAGTATCGGACATGCATGTAAATTGGTAACAAATAATGTGTTTGTAAAGGAAGAACCATTTTATTGTAAAGAAAATGTGTTTATTTACGATGAAAATAACTTTGAATTGCCAGATGAATTTATAGCAGCGCCATACAAAAATTTAAATACTGATTTATATAACTATTATTCGCTAAATGGTTGGATAAAAACAATTTTGGGAATGGAGTAAAATAAATGATTGGTGAAAAAAATATATCAGTAATATGTTGTTGGAATAATTCTCAACAATATCAAACTTTTGTAGATTCTTTAAAAAAACAAACAGTAAGAGTAAAAGTTATTGGAATTGATAATAGAAAGCAACAGTTTACATCATGTAGTTGTGCACTTAACTTTGCATTAGATAAAGTAGATACAAAATATGTTATTTTTGCACATCAAGATATACTTTTACAACAAGAAAATGTTATTGAAAAATATATTAGTTATTTAGAAATGATTAATGAAAATAGTATACTTGGTGTGGCTGGTTCTACCTTTGATTCACCCTATATGAAAACAAATATTTTAGTAAAGGATAAAAATCAGTTAGAATATGGGGGAAGTTATAGAGTAAAAGAAATCGAAAAGTGTGATACATTAGATGAGTGCTTTTTTGGTGGATATACCAAGTATTTTAAAGAAAATTTATTTGATGAAAAGGTATGTAATGCATGGCATTTATATGCAGTTGAATTATGTTTAAGAGCTAAGTGTAATGGTGGAACAGTATATGTATGTGATATACCAATGATTCATTATTCAAAAGGCAAAACGGATGCATCGTATAATCGTGGATTTTATAATCTTTGTAAGGCATATTGTAAAAAGATTGATTTTATAAGAACGCCGTGTTGTTACGCATGTCGAACTAATTTTATTAGTCGGTTATTGTATTATTTTAGGAAAGAGCTAGGAAGATGTCTTAGAAGTAGGAGCAAAGAATATGATTAATGCAGAAAATACTACTGTGTGTAAAAAGGATAGTTGTGTTGGTTGTATGGCATGTGTAGCGGTATGTCCCAAACAGGCAATTATAATTCAGGATGATTTAACAGCATATAACGCTATAATTGATAAATCAAAATGTGTTCAATGTGGACAGTGTTATAAGATATGTCAGAATAATCAACATTCTGAGTTGTTAAAACCGATAAAATGGTGGCAAGGATGGATTAAAGAAGAAGCACTTAGAAAGAAATCATCATCTGGAGGAATTGCAACAGCAATAGAATATGGATTTATTAAGTCAGGCGGAGTGGTTTGTAGTTGTGAGTATACAGAAGGAACATTTTGTTTTTCTTTTGCAGAAAAGGAAAAGGAAGTTGAAAAATTTTGTGGTTCAAAATACATTAAAAGTAATCCAAAAGAAGTCTATAAAGAAGTAAAATATAAACTTATAAATAATCAAAAAGTTTTGTTTGTGGGTTTGCCTTGTCAAGTTGCAGCAATTAAAAACTATGTCGGTGAGAGGTTACAAAAACAGCTCTATACTGTTGATTTAGTTTGTCATGGAACACCGTCGCCTCAATTGTTAAGATATTTTTTAAAACAGTATAATTTGGAAATAAAAAATATAGATAAAATTCAATTTCGAACAAAAACTAGATTTCAATTAAAGGAGAATGATAAATATATAGGTACAGGAGGGACTCTTGATAAATATTCAATGGCTTTTTTAAATTCAATTTCATATACTGAAAATTGCTATAGTTGTACTTATGCACGAAAAGAGCGCATATCTGATATAACATTAGGCGATTCGTGGGGAAGTGAATTAAGTCAGGAAGAACAGGCAAAAGGAATTTCCTTAATTTTGTGTCAAACGGAGAAGGGTATTGAATTAATAGAGAAGGCTGATATTGAAAAATTTGATGTGGATATAGAAAAAGCAATACAATTTAATCATCAGTTGAGTCATCCATCGATTGCACCGAAAAGAAAGGAGTTTTTTTTTAATAGTCTAAAAAAAGGAAAATCGTTTAATCAAATAGTTACAATTTGCTATCCAATTCAAAGTTTAAAACAGCTTATAAAAAAAATACTAATTAAAGTGGGAGTTATATAGAACGCAGAGGAGAAGAATATGTGTGGAATAGTAGGATACATAGGTAATGAACAGGCAGCTCCGATTTTGTTGGATGGATTATCTAAACTGGAATACAGAGGATACGATTCCGCAGGATTGGCAATTCGTAATGGTGAAAATATAACCGAGATTGTAAAAGCAAAAGGCAGATTGAAAAATCTGGAAGAAAAAACGGATAACGGACATGCCTTAAAAGGTGACTGTGGAATCGGACATACCCGTTGGGCAACACATGGAGAACCGTCAGAAACAAATGCACACCCGCATTGTACGGAAGATATGAATGTGGTGGCAGTACATAATGGTATTATTGAGAATTATCAGGAACTGAAAGAAAAACTGTTAAAAAAAGGATATACCTTTTATTCTTCCACAGATACAGAAGTAGCCGTAAAACTAATTGATTATTATTATAAAAAGTATCTTGGAACACCGGTAGATGCTATTAATCACGCAATGGTGCGTATCAGGGGATCATATGCACTGGCAGTAATGTTTAAAGATTATCCGGAAGAAATTTATGTGGCAAGAAAAGACAGTCCGATGATTATCGGGGTGCAGGATCATGCAGCTTATCTTGCATCTGATGTTCCTGCAATTTTAAAATATACACGTCATGTTTATTATATTGGTAATATGGAGATCGGCAAACTTGAAAAGGGTAAAGTGACATTTTATAATCTTGACGGTGAAGAAATTGAAAAGGAACTGGTGGAGATAAAATGGGATGCAAAAGCCGCAGAAAAAGGCGGATTTGAACATTTTATGATGAAAGAAATCCATGAGCAGCCAAAGGCAGTGGCGGATACATTACATTCAGTTGTTAAAGATGGCAGTATTGATTTGTCAGCAGTTGGGTTGACAAAAGAGGATATTCAGTCAATTAGTCAGATTTATATTGTAGCATGTGGTTCGGCATGGCATGTTGGAATGGTTGCGCAGTATGTCATTGAAGATTTGGCAAAGATTCCGGTGAGAGTAGAACTGGCATCCGAATTCCGCTACAGAAAACCATTATTAGACAAGAATGGACTGGTTATTTTAATCAGTCAGTCCGGAGAAACCGCAGATACGCTGGCAGCTTTAAGAGAGGCAAAAAACAGACAGGTAAAGACACTTGCAATAGTAAATGTAGTAGGTTCTTCTATTGCAAGGGAAGCGGACAATGTATTTTATACATTGGCAGGACCGGAAATATCAGTGGCAACAACAAAGGCGTACAGTGCCCAGTTGATTGCTGTATATACGCTGGCATTGCAGTTTGCAAAAGAACGCAATGAAATCGAAATGTCGGAATATGAAAAATTAATAAAAGAGTTGGATACATTACCGGATAAAATTCAGGAAGTGATTGATAACCAGGAGGAAATACAGAAATTTGCAGCCAAACAGGCCGCGGCAAAAGATGTATTTTTTATCGGACGTGGTATTGATTATGCTGTAAGCCTTGAAGGAAGTCTGAAATTAAAGGAAATCAGCTATATTCATTCAGAGGCATATGCCGCCGGGGAATTAAAGCATGGTACAATTAGTCTGATTGAGGATGGTACATTAGTGATTGGTGTGCTTACGCAGGATGAATTGTATGAAAAGACTATCAGTAATATGGTTGAATGTAAGAGCCGTGGGGCATATCTTATGGGACTTACCACATATGGCAATTATACAGTTGAAGACACGGCGGAGTTTACAGTATATGTGCCAAAGACAGATGCACATTTTATGGCAAGTCTGGCAGTTGTCCCATTGCAGATGCTCGGATATTATGTGTCTGTGGCAAAAGGGCTGGATGTGGATAAACCGCGAAACCTGGCAAAAAGTGTAACGGTAGAATAGGAAACTTAAAATGAAACTTGGAGAACATGAGATGAAAAGTAATCAATCTGTGGCTGATGAAATTCGTAAATATATGAATTATATTTACTTAATTTTATTTGCTGGAATAACAATGTGGTATTATCTGTATTCAACGGTATTGGAGTATAAGTATCCCTATGCGTTGTATTTAGGATTAAGATATGCGTTGATGGCATATGTACTGGTAAGTATTGCACTTGTGGTATGGCAGAAGCAGTATAGTACCGTATTAGAACCTGTTTTTATGGTGCTGATACTTGTGAGCGCCGGTGTTGTAACGTATGTTGTGAAAGATAATGCAGTGTTTGATTTTGCACTGCTTTTAGTTGGAGCTAAAAATGTACCGTGGAAAAGAATTGCCTATGTCTATCTGTGCATAGCAGTAGTTATTCAGGGAATTGCCTACTATGCATCAACGACAGGAATTATAGCAGATATTACTATGCAGGCTGACAGAGGAGTCAGACATTCACTGGGGATTATCTATCCGACAGATATGGCAGCACACATGCTTTTTATCATGCTTGTGTATGCTGCCCTGCGGGAAAAGAAGCTGACATTTGTAGAGATTACAATGATGGGTGTTGTAAGTTACTGGGTATATGGAAAGACATTTGCAAGAAATGACTTTATCTGTGCCATGGTAATGTGTCTGCTGTTACTTGTTGTAAAAGTACTGGGGCTGTGTAATATTCAGTTATCAAAGTACAAAGCTTTAAAGGCGGGCAGTATTTTAATGCTGGTAGCTGTTGTAAGCTGTATGATGGCAGTTACATTTTATGATCCTGCCAATGCGGTATATCAGAAGCTGGATGCGGTTTTTTCTAACCGGATATCTTTAAGTTATCAGGGATTAGCTCAATATGGTATTACGGCTTTTGGCGCTGTTGTTGAGGAAAACCAGGCAGTGCTGGGGTATAATTTCTTTTTGGATAATTCATTTATTCGTATTGCGATTAAGTACGGATGGGTATTTTTATCCGTGATTACTTATATTTTTTATCTGTGCTTTAATAAAGCGGTTGATTGTAGGAAAGATGTAATGATTGTGGCATTGCTTATTATGCTGTTGTTTGGTATTTCAGAGCATCATCTGATAGATATCGCATTTTGTCCGCTTTGGTTTATGCTTTTTAGCAGCATGAAGACGGAAAGAAGAACCGGAAGGGGGCGGAACTGATGAAAAAGTATTGGATAAAGCTTGCAGGCTGTGCGGCAACGGCGGTTGTGATTCTTCTGATCGTATTGGGCATGGTGGATTTACATACGGATGGCATTCTTGTACGGGATGGCTGTTATGTCATTCGTCCGGATGAAATGAAGACCTACAGGATGGATGTGTATGGGAATTCCGGGATTGTAGGAACATGGGTGAATCTTGTTCGCGATGTTGATGGAGCAAGTCAGATTTTTGCGATTCATTATACCGGAGAAGATCAATATATGATTGAATATGGAGATCAGGGATACTGTATTGCAGTTGCATCAGATAAAGAAACGGTTGTTATGCAGGATTATGATGCGGAAAATGAATATAATAAGTGGTATATTTCAAGAATCGGTACGACGCAAAATTATTTATTTACAAATGTGGCAACCGGCAATACTCTTTGCTATGAATATTCATCAGATTTTTCAGCATATAGACTTTATGTAAAAACATACGACGAAACATCCGGAAATTTTGCATTCTTTTTAGGTCAGTAGAAATAAAGTAAGCGCTACATAATCCACCGTAGTGGCAATTGACTGTTTCTGCCGTAAGATTAGGATAGTTGGAGTAAATTACTCTAAGTTCTAATCTTGAACGACAAAAGTTGTAGCATTTCACTGCTATTTATATCAAACTTTTGAATCATTTTACTCCAAATATTTTTTGGAGGATTTATCAATGACAAAAGCTCAAAAAGATAAATACTGGATGGACTGCATCCAGCAATGTCGCGTTAGTGGCTTATCAGACCATGCATGGTGCCATCAGAATGGCATATCTACCAGCTCTTTTTATTACAACATCAAAAGGCTGCGCATGAAAGCATCTGATGTACCTGTACCCGTTTCAAAAGTTGCAGTGAAACAGGAAGTTGTACCAATTCACTACAATGAACTGCCTGAAACAAAAGCAGTTAATCCGTAAGCGCTACATAAAATAGCGCTTACGAACTTTGTGTCGAAAATAGGAATAATGCAGTAAATTAAAAGATTGTTCACAAATATAGTGTAAGTAGTTAAAATATTGAGATAAAATGAAATGAGATGTACTTTATGGATTTACAAAACATTATAAATGAAAATGATAAAGAGATAAATTCTGAAAATGAGAAATTAAAGAAAATATTAGGAAAATGTTTGAAATATGGAGGATTGATAATTGCAGCAGGTACATTGTGTGTTTCTTTGCTGGCAATCTTTTTCAAAGTGATGTGGTATTATTACCAATTGGGATGTTTTTCTGCATATAAAATAGATAAATCATATATTGATGTTTCAGAGAATTCAGTTATATATATATTCAGAATTCTTGGTATGGCATTATTGTTAGCCTTTTCAAATTGGGTATTTTACATGCTTTGTAGAAAAAAGAATGTTGTAAAAATACAAACAGTAATAAATGGAATTGTTTTATTATGTATTGAAGGTCTAATACTAATTGGAATTGTTTTTTTAATTACAGACACAAATATATTTATTGCAGTTTATCAAGTGTATAAGCGTAGATATTGGTGGAAATGTTTGGAATATATTGGCTATATATTTATAATGCTGTTTGTATTTAATATGTTCGGATTATATATGGGGGTTATAAATAGTATATTGGAAAAAAAGCAACATTTAAAGAAGAGAAAAAGTATAATAAAAGAAATAATAAATGTGGTGGGGATAGTATGTACATTAGCTGTAAGTTTACCTTTTGCATTTTATACATATGGGTTGAATATAATGCGTGATAATGTTGAGTTTAAAATAATAATTGAAAATCAAGTAAGTGATGAAGAAAACTATATAAGGAATGTTTTAAACGGAAATAACCAATATATATTTCAATCTACAGTAACTAAAGATAAATATAATGTATTTGCAGTTGTTTATGAAGATTCTAATGAATATGTAGTGGCAACTATTAAAAATAGTGGAAAAATCGATTTCGATTTACAAAAAACTATATCCAAAAGTAATGTGCAGACATATTATATAGATGATTATATGAAAATAAAAGAAAAATTCCAATTTGAATAATGATTATTATGGTGCGGCGGGTTCTTCCGCAAACTTCCGTAGTCATCAAGATTTACCTTTTTGTAGCATCTGTAAAATCTGGAGTTCCAGAAGTGAAGATACATAAAATACGGATATCAGCGGAAGAACCAAAGGGTGCCGGTATAATCATCAAAAGAGTGTATTCTATCTGGGTATGCATGAACATGGAAGAAAACAGTTTAAGCCACATTCATCTGGTAAAAGATGATCTGGTTGGATACCATGACTGGCGTGGAAAGCTGGATTTATTTAATATCGTTATGATAGGATTGTCAAAAGAACTGCCTCAGCAGGACGAACAGTATGAGCTGCACCGCCTGCTGGGAGCACTGTTTGCCGAGGGGTTGACAGCCGGAGAAAGACTGAATATCATAAAAGAAGAATATGATATACCGATAGAGCAAAACATAGAGCAGGAGGTGGATGTGATGTGCAATCTGAGTCAGGGAATAAAGGAAGCCGGTATTGAAGAAGGACGAAAAGAAGGACGTGAAGAAGGACGTGAAGAAGGACGAAAAGAGGGACGTGTTGAAGGACGAAAAGAAGGACGTAGTGAAGGACGAGCCGAGGAAATCATTGAAACAGGTTACGAATTCGGACTGTCAGAGCAGGATATACTGGAACGGTTACAGAAGAAGCTGAGTATTTCATTGCAGAAGGCACAGGAGTATCTGTTGATGTTTGGGAAGCGGACGGTGTAGAAAGCAATATTTTTGTGAATGGATTTGCAAAGGAGGGGGCAATGCATACGGAGGTACATAATGCTGTAATGGCGGCAGATCAGGGAACGCAGTATGACGAAAGTGCCAAAAGACTGCTCGGGCAGAAAAGCATACTGGCACAGATACTGGTAAGAACGGTAGATGAATTTAAGGGAATGAATCCAAGATATGTGGAAACTTTAATCGAGGGAGAGCCGTATATCAGCAGGATACCGTTAGAGCCGGGGCTGACGAATCAGGAAGTGATGCGGACCGGTCAGACAGGGACAAACATAGAGATAGAAAAAGAGAAACTGACAGCAGAGGAAGTAAAACAGAATATCAGTAGAAAAGAAAAGTTAAAGTCGGGTTCTCGAATCGCAGGACTGAATACAGAGAATCAGGAGCATGCCGAGGGTTTGGTGCGGTTTGACATTGTATTTTATGTGCGGATGAAAGACGGACTTTCGCAGATTATTATTAATGTGGAAGCACAGAAAGATGAACCGCAGAGATATGGAATATTAAACAGGGCAGTATTTTACGTAAGCCGCCTGATTTCATCCCAAAAGGAACGGGATTTTGAAAACACGGAGTATGATGACATCAAAAGAGTGTATTCTATCTGGGTGTGTATGAACATGGAAGAAAACAGTTTAAGCCACATTCATCTGGTAAAAGATGATCTGG
>ERZ780202.760-NODE-760-length-21121-cov-2.217317_pt1 | contig 21121 bp, 22 predicted proteins | sample MGYA00510978_ERZ780202 | MGnify/ENA primary metagenome ERZ780202 (study PRJEB29588, sample SAMEA2155689) | human gut metagenome | biome: human gut; feature: human-associated habitat; material: faeces | place: Denmark | collected 2008/2010 ...
AAAAAAAGCCACAGTTTCCACGGAAATTCAAACCTTGAATCACCGTGAAATGCTGTGGCATTTCTTTATGTTGTATAAGAGTTTAAAAGCCTTCTTCGCGCCGGGTTTTGCGCAGTGCAACGCGGCGTTCGGCAGCCTCCCATTTTGCCTGCTCCTCAATGGAAGAAACTGACAGTCGCGGAACGCGGACAGGATGGTCGTTTTCATCAAGGGCAACCATAATAAAGAAGGCGCGGTTGACAGGATAACGTTTGCCGTTTTTCTTTTCCACGTAGGTGTCAATGCGTACTTCCATGGAAGAATTGCCAACATGGGTCAGATAGCCGATTAAAACGATGACATCACCCAGATAACATGCTTCCTTAAATTGTAAGTTGTCAATGCTTGCCGTGGTAACGTTACATTCGCAGTGGCGTTTGGCAACAATGCCTGCGACTTCGTCAATCCACATTAAAAGCTGTCCGCCAAAAAGTCTTCCGGCACCGTTCATATCACGGTTACACAGTAAATGTGAAACCTCCGTGCGGGAAACTTCAACTGATTTTTCTTTTATCTCATTCATATAAATCCCCATTCCCATTTTTTTATCTGTCATCCGGACAGATTTGATAGTATTCTTACTATAACATAAACACAGGCGGTTCGTGAAATAAAAAATAAATAAATTGAAGAAAAATTTTACTGGTAAAGTAAAAAAAGTTATGTTATAATGCCTAATATGTACGTTGTACGCTAGAAAAATTTACATATATCTTTAAGGAGGAAATAGTAACAATGAGTTTTAAAGTAGAACAGATGGAAGAAAAGAACATGGTCAAACTCGTAATCGAGTCAACAGCAGAGGAGTTTGAAGCAGGTTTAAATAAGGCTTATAATAAAGATAAGAACAAGATTTCTATCCCGGGTTTCAGAAAAGGTAAGGCACCTCGTAAGATGATTGAGCAGATGTATGGTGCAGAAGTATTCTACGAAGATGCAGCAAACGCTATCATTCCTGAAGCATATGCCACAGCAGCTGAAGAAAGCAAGTTAGAAATCGTTTCACAGCCTAAGATTTCTGTTGTACAGTTAGAAAAAGGCAAGCCATTCATCTTCGCAGCAGAAGTAGCTGTAAAGCCGGAAGTAGAACTTGGCACATACAAGGGTGTTGAAGTAGAAAAGGCTGATACAGAAGTAACAGATGCAGACGTAGAAGAAGAATTAAAGAAGGTTCAGGAACAGAACTCAAGAACAGTAACAGTAGAAGACAGAGCTGTTAAAGACGGCGATATGACTGTTATTGACTTTGAAGGTTTTGTTGACGGTGTTGCATTTGAAGGCGGAAAGGGTGAAAACTATCCTTTAACAATCGGTTCTCATTCATTCATCGACAACTTTGAAGAACAGTTAATCGGCATGAACATTGGCGAAGAAAAAGAAATCAACGTAACATTCCCGGAAGAATATCATGCAGAAGAATTAAAGGGCAAGCCGGCTACATTCAAGGTATCCGTAAAGGAAATCAAGGAAAAGCAGCTTCCTGAATTAGATGATGATTTTGCACAGGATGTATCAGATTTCGATACACTTGCTGAATACAAGGAAGACTTAAAGAAGACAATTTCCGTTCGCAAGGAAAATGAAGCAAAGGCTAAGAAGGAAGACGAAGCAATCGCTAAGATTGTAGAAACATCTAAGATGGACATTCCGGAAGCTATGATTAATACACAGGTAAACAGAATGGTAGAAGACTTTGCACAGAGATTACAGCAGCAGGGCTTATCTATCGACCAGTACTTCCAGTACACAGGTATGACAGCAGATAAGATTGTAGAAGAAATGAAGCCGGAAGCTGTTAAGAGAATCCAGACAAGACTGGTACTTGAAGCAGTTGCAAAGGCAGAAGATATTCAGGTATCCGATGAAGAATTCGATGCAGAGCTTCAGAAGATGGCTGATATGTATAAGATGGAACTTTCACAGATTAAAGAATTTATGGGAGAATTTGAAGGAAAGCAGATCAGAAGTGATATTGCTATCCAGAAGGCAGTAGATCTTATCGTAAATTCAACTGTAGAAAAGTAATTTTCGCGTAAGAAAGGACAGAAATTATGAGTTTAGTGCCTTATGTCGTTGAACAGACCAGCCGTGGAGAACGGTCATATGATATTTATTCAAGACTTTTAAAAGACAGAATTATCTTCTTAGGAGAAGAAGTGACAGATGTATCTGCAAATATTGTTATTGCACAGATGTTATTTTTAGAGGCAGAAGATCCAAGCAAGGATATTCACCTTTACATTAACAGTCCGGGTGGTTCTGTATCTGCCGGATTTGCAATTTATGATACAATGCAGTATATTAAGTGTGATGTATCTACGATGTGCATGGGACTTGCAGCAAGCATGGGTGCATTTTTGCTTGCGGGCGGTGCAAAGGGCAAAAGACTTGCTCTCCCGAATTCTGAAATTATGATTCATCAGCCATTAGGAGCTTTTGAAGGACAAGCGAGTGATATTGAAATTAGTGCCAAACGAATCTTAAAACAAAAGGAAAAATTAAATTTAATTCTTAGTAAAAATACAAATCAGCCCATAGATAAAATTGTTATCGATACTGATCGTGATCACTTTTTAGAACCTGATGAAGCGCTTGAATACGGCTTAATTGATGAAGTTATTTAAAACGACCAACTTATGAAGTGAACCCCAAAAAATGATGTGTACCCAGTTTTCTGGACACGTTTAAATTTAGTTTTAAAAAAATTATGCCATGGATGCTAATCTGTACAAAACAGGTGGCATCCATTTTGTTTTTTCTGTATTCTTTTATTGCAGTAGAAAACTCTTAAAATGAATTGTATTCATTTTCATACCCATAATAGACTTCATTTTTTAATCGGCCAAAGAAAGTTTCCATTACCGAATTATCATAACAGTTTCCTTTTCTAGACATTGATTGTATTATACTGTGTTCTTTTAATGAATTGATATAATGAGCATGTTGATATTTCCATCCCTGATCTGAGTGGAAAATCAATCCTTCAAGGATGGGAAACTTTTCATATGCCTGAGTCAGCATATCTGTAATTTGTTTAAGATTAGGATGCGGTGATAAATCATAGGAAATAATCTCATTTGTAAACCTATCTAATATTGGAGAAATATAACATTTTCCCCATGCAAAATTGAATTGAGATACATCAGTAGTCCATTTTTGTAATGGTCTACTCGCATTAAAATTCTATTAATAATATTATCTGCTACATTCCCTTTATAAGAATGGTATCTCTCTTTAGGACGTTTACCTAATAATCCCATATTATGCATAAGTCGTTGCACTCTCTTATGATTTACCAGATAACCGCGATTTAGAAGCTCTCTATGAACTCGACGAATTCCATAGCGTCCCCTTATTTTGATCAAAGATTTCTTTTATCAGTTTCATCATCTCATGCCTTTAGAAGATGCTTTAATCGATATCCTTTTTCACGAATTTCTTTAACGATTGCTGCTCTTAAACGTATTAGTTCTTCTTTCTCAGGAGGAGTAAGTTCACTTGATATTATAGATTTTTTCAGAGGCTGCTCCTTACTATGTCGTCCCTTCTTTAAATCGAGACCATTATATCCATATATTTTATATCGTTTTACCCAGTTTGACAATTGACTGTGATTAATATTAGCACTTATTGCAACACTTTTTTTGAGATTCTCCAGCTAGAACCCTGGCAACTAAAGTTGTATCTTTCTTCCACAGTATACTCAGTGCAGGTGGTAGGATGTTTTAAAGCATCTATTCCATGTAAGTCAGCGATTTTGACCCATGTAGTAATTCCTTTTCTAAAGTTTTTTTGTCCAATTCCTTCTGGTGTTTCATGCCATCGACCATTTTTATATAGTTCAACACACTTCAACTTAAATCCATAATCATATTTCATATAAAAACCCTCCTTACTGGTTTGCCCAGTAAAGAGGGTACGCATCATTGCCCAAACAGAGGGGTTCACTACATATTAGGAGGATGTTTTTATATTAATTTTATTTTTCTTCAGTAATAAACATTTTGTAAATAGCACGAATTGCATTTTTGAAATGAATATTTTTTACACCAACAATAATATTTAATTCTGATGAACCTTGATCAATCATTTTTATGTTAATATTTTCTTGAGCCAGGGCTGTGAAGATTTTAGCAGCAGTTCCACGACCATCTTTCATTCCGCGCCCAACAATTGCAATTAATGCTAGATCAGATTCTAATTCAATTGAATCTGGTTGAACTGCACGATGAATACCGGCTAAAATTTCCTGCTCTTTATCAATAAAAGATTCAGTCTCAACGACAATTGTCATTGTATCAATTCCTGAAGGAGTATGTTCAAATGATAAATCATTATCTTCTAATACTTGTAGTACTTTACGACCAAAACCAATTTCACTATTCATCATATCTTTTTCAATCATGATTGTAGCAAATCCCTTTTTACCGGCGATTCCGGTAATAACATGATCTGGTTTATGACAAGTTGTTTCAACGATCAATGTTCCTTCATCTTCAGGACGATTAGTATTTTTTATTTGAATTGGAATTCCTTCATTACGAATTGGGAAAATAGAATTCTCATGAAGAACACTTGCTCCCATATAAGATAATTCACGTAATTCTTTGTATGTAATTGTACCAATAGTATCAGGATCTTTAACAATTCGCGGATCAGCAATCAAGAAACCAGAAACATCAGTCCAGTTTTCATATAAATCAACATGACCATTTCTTGCAACGATTGAACCAGTTACATCACTTCCTCCACGGGAAAATGTTTTGATTGTTTTGCTGCCATCATTAGCAGAACCATAAAAACCTGGAATAACGGCATTTTTAACGTTACTTAAACGTTTAGATAAAACTGGATCAGTCATTTCTTGATCATAATTACCATGTTCATCAATAAAGATAACTTCACTAGCATCAATAAATTCAAAACCAAGATAGTTAGCTAATACAATTCCATTTAAGTATTCCCCACGGCTAGCGGCATAATCAATTCCAATTTTATCTTGAAAAGCTTTCTTAATAATTTCAAATTCTTTTTCTAAAGAACAATTTAATTTTAATTCGTCAATAATATCTTGATAACGAGCTTTAATTAATTTAAATGTTTCTTCAAAAGTCTTATTATCTTTAGCATTATAAGCTTGATATAATAGGTCAGTCACTTTGATATCATCTTTAAATCTTTTTCCCGGTGCGGATGGTACCACGAAACGACGAGATTTATCACTTTTGATAATATTAGCTACTTTTTTAAATTGAGTTGCATCAGCTAAAGATGAACCCCCAAATTTAACAATTTTATTCATACTGTTCCCCTTTATATAAATGTTTAATAAAAAAATACCATTTTTTAGTGGTTACATCAAGAAATATTTAAGAAAATGATAAAATAAATGAACTTGTCAAAGTATTTTCATGAATTGAAATATTTTTCAGATGATGAAAGGACTAATTAGAGATAAGGATGATACGGTATAATGATAAATATATTAAGGAGGAATAAGAAAAAATGAGTTTTCCTAAAGGATTTTTATGGGGTGGCGCAACAGCTGCCAATCAATTTGAAGGTGCATATAATGAAGATGGTAAAGGACTAAGTACTGCTGATGTAATGACTAATGGAACGCATCAAGAAGCGCGTAGAATTACATACACGATGCCTGATGGAAGTAAACATAGTCAAGCAGTAATGCCATTTAAATCACTTCCTGATGGTGCGGTATTAGAATGTCATGAAGGTGAATATTATCCTTCACATCAAGCAATTGATTTTTATCATCATTATCAAGAAGATATTAAATTATTTGCTGAAATGGGTTTTAACTGTTTTAGATTATCAATCAACTGGGGAAGAATCTTTCCTAATGGTGATGATGAAACACCAAATGAAAAAGGACTAGAATTTTATGATCGAGTTTTTGATGAATGTTTAAAATATGGAATTGAACCGGTAGTAACAATTTCTCATTATGAAACACCATTAAATTTAGCAAATAAATATGGTGGATGGTTAGATCGTCGCTTAGTAGGCTTTTTTGAAAAATATTGTGAAACTATTTTTAAGCGTTATAAAGATAAAGTTAAATATTGGATGACTTTTAATGAAATTAATATTATGGATTTTATGCCACCGTTTGCAGGTGGAGTCTTAAAAAATGATCCACAAAGCCGTGCTCAAGCCGTGTATCATCAATTTATCGCAAGTGCAAAGGTTGTAATCATGGGGCACAAAATTAATCCTGATTTCAAGATTGGGATGATGACAGCTTATGGATCAACATATGCCTTAACATGTAATCCTGATGATGAATTAAAATTAATGTTATCTGACCAACAAAGACATTTCTTTAGTGATGTTCAATGTCGTGGTTTTTATCCAGCTTATAAATTAAAAGAATTTGAGCGTGATGGAGTTAAATTGATTAAAGAACCTGGTGATGATGAGATTTTAAAAGAAGGAACAGTTGACTATATTGGATTTTCATATTATTCAAGCTCTGTAGTCACTACTGATGAAAGTAAAAAAGTAACGGATGGAAACATGTCTACTTCAGTACTTAATCCTTATTTAAAGGCAAGTGATTGGGGTTGGCAAATTGATCCAACTGGCTTAAGATTAGCTTTAAACAGGTTACAAGAACGCTATAACTTACCTTTATTTATTGTTGAAAATGGGTTGGGAGCTATTGATAAAGTTGAAGCAGACGGCTCAATCAATGATGATTATCGTATTGATTATTTAGCTAAACATATTGCTGCAATGAAAGATGCGGTTGAATATGATGGTGTTAATTTAATGGGCTTTACTCCATGGGGATGTATTGATTTAGTTTCAGCTGGAACTGGAGAAATGCGCAAGCGTTATGGTTTCATCTATGTTGATAAGGATGATGATGGTAAAGGACCACTAACAAGAATGAAAAAGAAAAGTTTTTATTGGTATCAAAAAGTAATTAAATCAAATGGAGAAGATTTAAGTAATCAATAATTTAATAATTCTTGGTATTGTGTTACATTTGTAACATATATCAAGGATTTTTTAAAATTAATTTTTCATTTAAAATGATAAATAATAAATGAGCAGATTGAAATTTATTATAGTTATAAAATTATGAGGGTGATTTAAAAGCTATATTAATTATGCTGTTCATAATTTAAAAGCACTGATGTCTTCTATGTAGGATTATTGGATACCGGGATTGCCCAAAAAATGTATTGAAACACATAGTGGTGAAATAGAGGTAACTTCTATCCTTAATCAAAAAATATTCTTTACAATTGACTTATATAAATAAAAGGGAATGATAATGATTATATTTCATTATCATTCCCTTTTAGTATTTTTGGCTACTTTTATATTTTAACATATTCGGCAAACAAAAACATTAAATATTTAATGTTTTCTTTTTGTGCAAAAAATATTTTTGTATAGACAAAAGTGGTATGATATTAATAGAGAAGTCATAACATAAGGAGGATAAAAAGTTATGAAGAAGTTAGGGAAAGCGATACTTGGCTTAGCTTTAGCACTGTCGATGTGCTTTAGTATGTTCATTCCAGTGTATGCTGAAGGGGAAACAGTAGATACACTAGTTGGCAGTTTAATCGGTTATTATCGAGATGGTGCTAGACCAGACGTTTTGAGAACTTTGGATACTTTAAAAGAGGTTTCTAAAGATGATTATGATCAATGGCAATCAATCATTGATTATTGGGACTGGATTGAAAACGATATGGTCGAAAATATTGGTGTAGCTCCTGATGGTCTACCAAATGATAATACCCATGCTTTTGTTGTACTAGGTTTTGCATTAAAGAGTGATGGAACAATGCAGCCAGAATTAGTAGGACGATTAGAGACTGCTTTGGCCAGTGCTCAAAAATATCCTAATTCATATATTTTAGTAACTGGTGGTGTAAAGAAAAACGGTTGGACTGAAGGGGACCGGATGCACGACTGGTTAGTTGAACATGGTGTAGCAGATAATCGAATTCTAGTTGAAAATAAATCAGCTAATACAGCACAGAATGCTGAATTTAGTTTTGATATTCTTTATAATCATCCAACAATTAAGAGTATTTCTATGATTACTAGCCAATATCATTTAAAACGTGGAACAATCTTATACTATGCGGAATCATTAATTCGAGCACGTGAGTTAGGGAAGACGCCAATTAAATTAAATGGTAATGCAGGATGGTACCGGGAAGATAAAACTAGTGAAACATTATCACAAAAAGCTAGCAGTTTATCACAAATTGCTGGAGTTTCTATTCCTTATGGTGAAAAATTACCAAAATCTAAATTAACAGGAATTGAAGTTACTGGTAAAAATACTTATACTGTTGGAGATGCATTAGATATCATAGTTACTTCAACTTATGATACTGAATATAGTCGTGATGTTACAGGTCTTGCTAAAATTATTGGATTTGATGCTAATAAAGTCGGTAAACAAAATGTAGTTGTAGTTTATACGGAAACTTTACATCATTCTACAAGTAGTTCTGAAGATGTAACTATGACAGCTGAATTTGAAGTTGAGGTAAAAACAGCTCCAATTACAGTTCCAGTAAACCCACAGCCAACCCCAGATAAACCTGTAAATGCAGTAAATACTGGAGATAACAGCCCATTGGCAATAATGACGATGGTAGCAGGGTTAGCAGCTGCTGGAATGTTTTTAGCAAAAAGAAAAGAAAATTAATAGCTATAGTGAAAGCTGAATCGCAAAATGATTCAGCTTTTTTTAGTATATCAATGATAATGGAATTAAGTTTTATTTATTGAATAATATTTGTTTGACCGTAATCTTAAAATATTGTAAGATTATATTAATAAGACGGGAACTGCCCGTCATTTTCTTTAGGTTAGAGGTTATAATTATGAAAGATAAAAAATTAACAATGAGTGATATTGCAAAAATGGCTGGTGTTGGCAAGAGTACAGTATCACGGTATTTTAATGGTGGTTATATCAAAGAAGAAACGCGTTTAAAATTAAAAAAAGTAATTGATGAAAATAATTATGAACCGAGCACATTAGCGCAATCATTGAAAGCAAAATATACTAAGGTGATTGGTATTGTAGTACCTTGTCTTGATTCAATTACAACATCTCGTGTTTTGATGACGATGGATCAGTATTTAAAAGATCATGGTTATACAACTTTAATAATAAATACCAATCATGATGAAATGCGAGAATTAACTTCGATTGAACAGCTATGGCGAATGAATGTTGATGGAATTATTTTAATGGCAACGGCAGTAACGATGGCACATCAAAATATTGCTGCAAAATTAGATATTCCACTATTATTTGTGGCACAGCGTTATGGAGCAGGAGTCTCTATCATTAATGATGATTATAGTGCTGGATATGAAGTTGGAAAATATGCAGCATATATGGGGCATCGTAAGATTTGTTATATCGGTGTAAGTGGTAAGGATGAGGCTGTAGGAATTTATCGTAAAGATGGTGTGATCAATGGTTTAAGGGACAACGGAGTAAGCAGCATTGATTTATTAGAAACTGATTTTTCATTAGAAAAGGCTCATCTTATTGCTCTTGATTATCTAAAGAAACAGCCAACTCTATTTATCGGAGCAACTGATAATATCGCTTTGGGGTGTTTAAAAGCAATTAATGAGTTAAAATTAAAGATGCCTGATGACATTTCTTTAATTGGTTTTGGGGGTTATGAGACTTCTCAATTTATTAATCCCAGTCTTTCGACAGTTAGATTTAATAATGAAGAAACTGGAATTAAAGCAGGTCAAACAATCATTGATTTAATTGAAGGGAATGTTGTTGATAATTTACAGTTAATTGGATATACCTTAATTAAGGGACAAAGTGTCAAAGATTTAAATAAATAAAAGTGATGATGTTTTAATAAAAAACATCTTTTTTTATTAAAAATGTGGTATCGGTTTCAGTTTTTTGTTAAAAAGTATTGACAGGGTCACAACAATCGCTTATAGTATATTTGTGGAACCGATACCATAGAGGAGGATAAAACATGGATTATAACAAAATTGCCAAAGAAATAATTAATTGTGTTGGTGGTAAAGAAAACATTACGGGGGCAATGCATTGTGCAACTAGGCTACGTTTAAATCTAGTTGATGAAAGCAAGGTTGATGAAGAATCATTAACTGATATTGATGTTGTGAAGGGAACTTTTTTAGCTAAAGGGCAATATCAAATTATTTTAGGACCAGGTCTAGTTAATTTGGTATGTGACGAAGTAACAAATATTTTAGGAATTAAAACTGATAGTACGCTCCAAGTAGAAAAAGTAGAAGAAAAAGGAAACTTATTACAACGTGCAGTTCAGTTATTAAGTGATATTTTTGTTCCAATTATTCCTGCCATCGTTGCTGGCGGATTGTTAATGGGAATTAATAATATTTTAACAGCTCAAGGACTATTTTTTGCTAATAAAAGTTTGATTGAAGCATATCCGCAATGGGCTGATTTAGCATCAATGATTAATTTATTTTCAAACGCTGCATTTACTTTTTTACCAGTGTTAATTGGATTTAGTGCTACTAAAAAGTTTGGTGGGAATCCATATTTAGGTGCAGCTTTAGGAATGATCATGGTTCATCCGGATCTACTAAATGCTTATTCGTATGGTAAAGCAGGAGTAGAAGTACCAGTATGGAATATTTTTGGACTATCAATTGAAGCAGTAGGGTATCAAGGAACGGTTTTACCTGTATTAGGGGTATCTTGGATCTTAGCTAACATTGAAAAACGTTTACACAAAGTGACACCAACTTGGCTGGACAATCTTACAACACCATTATTAGCAACGTTAATTACTGGTTTTATTACTTTTATTTTAGTTGGCCCATTATTAAGAGAAGCCGGGGTCTTATTATCTGATGGAATATCATGGATGTATAATACGCTAGGATTATTCGGAGGTGCAATCTTTGGATTTTTCTATGCACCAATTTGTTTAACAGGAATGCATCATAGTTTTATTGCAGTTGAAACACAATTATTGGCATCGATCAAGACAACAGGTGGATCATTCATTTTTCCAACTGCATCAATGTCAAATGTTGCTCAAGGGGCAGCAGTTATTGCAATTTTATTAGTAACTAAAGACAAAAAATTAAAAAGTATTTGTTCAGCTTCAGGTATTTCAGCGTTATTAGGAATTACTGAGCCTGCAATGTTTGGAGTAACTTTAAAACTTAAATATCCATTTATTGCAGCTATGGTAGGTTCAGCAGTTGGAAGTGCTTATTTAGCGGCAACAAAAACACTTGCTAATGCTTTAGGTGCAGCAGGTATACCAGGTTTCTTATCAATCGATCCTAAGAATTATTTGAATTTTGCAATTGGGATGGTCTTAAGTATTGCAGTGTCATTTGTTTTAACAATTATATTATATAAACGTGATATGGCTAAACAACCTACTCAAGATAGTGAACTGCCAACTGAAGCTAAAGAAGTAAAAACAAACATTATCACTGCACCGCTAGCTGGGAAAGTAGCTTCAATAACGGAAGCACCAGATGAGATTTTTGCACAAAAAATGATGGGTGATGGGGTAGTTATCTTTCCTACAGAAAATATTTTAGCAGCTCCGATTGATGGTGAAATTACAATGATCTTTCCTACAAAGCATGCTTTAGGAATTAAAAGTAATGATGGAATTGAAATTCTTATTCATGTAGGTTTGGATACTGTAAAACTTGAAGGAAAACCATTTAATTTATTTGTTACTGAAGGTCAAAAAGTAAAACAAGGTGATAAATTAATGGAAATTGATTTTGCGATGGTTGAAGCAGCAGGATGTCCAATTGCGACACCATTAGTTATTACAAGTCAAAATCAATTTGAAATTATTAATCTTGGAACATGTAGTTTAAATCAAGATATAATCAAATTAGACTAGGAGAAATAGTTATGACCTGTTTAAATAATGAACAAATCAAAAAATTAGAAAAACAAGCAAGTAATGATGAATATCGCCTTAATTATCATTTAATGCCACCTACTGGATGGTTAAATGATCCTAATGGATTATGTCAGTTTGAAGGGATTTATCATCTTTACTATCAATATGCACCAGACGATTGCTTTGGAGGTGATAAATATTGGGGACATTATAGTACAAAGGATTTTATTACTTTTAAAAATGAACCTGTTGCCCTGTTTCCTGATTGTTCTTTAGATGCTGGAGGTGCTTATTCTGGCTCAACAATAATCAAGGATAATAAAATGTATGTTTACTATACCGGTAACGTAAAATATCCTGGGAAACATGATTATATTCATACTGGTCGTGACCATAATACAATTATGGTTATAAGTGATGATGGAATTAATTTTGGTGAAAAAGTATGTCTAATGAAAAATGACGATTATCCAGATGACTTGACTTTGCATGTTCGAGATCCGCAAATTATTAAAAATGGTGATCATTATTATATGATTTTAGGAGCTAGAACAAATCAAGATGTTGGCTGTTGTTTATTATATCGAAGTGATGATCTGGTTAATTACAAACTAGTTAATCGCATTATTTCTAATGAACCATTTGGCTATATGTGGGAATGCCCTAATCTAGTTAAATTTGATGAGCAGATGATTTTATTTTGCTGTCCGCAAGGAGTAGAAACAGCAGGTTATGATTATGAGAATCTATATCAGAACGGTTATTATTTAATCAACGGTGATCTTGAAAAAGATTATAGATTAAGTGAATTTATTGAATTTGATCATGGCTTTGATTATTATGCTCCACAATTATTTATTGATGAGCAAGGAAGAACTATTATTATTGGCTGGATGGGGATGCCCGATGTCCCTTATACGAATCCAACAACCAAATATAATTGGCAACACGCTTTTACGCTTCCACGTGAGCTAACCTTTAAAAATAATAAAGTATATCAATTACCAATAAGTGAAACTAAATCGTTGAGAAAAGCTAAAGAAATAATTAATTTGTCTAATCATGAAAAAATATCTTGTAAAGGCAATATATATGAGTTATATTTACCGATAAATAATCGTGATTTTACTCTAACATTACGAAATGATGCAGTTATTGATTATCACAATAATTTGTTGACATTTTCAATGGGTGCAAGTGGTTATGGTCGTGATTCACGACATATCGTTATTGATGATCTATCAAATATGACGATTTATAGTGATACTTCATCATTAGAAATATTTTTCAATGATGGAGAATATGCACTTACAACACGTATATATGATCATAGTAGCAACCTTGAAATATCTATTGACACAGAAATTCAATGTACTTACTATGAGCTAAATAGTTATCAGATAGTTTAGGTATCTGAAGAGGTCGTGACCAGGTTACGACTTTTTTATTTTCTTAGTATGACATTTGTCACTTTAAAATTGTGATGAAAGCAGTTACTATATAATTACAAATGTAATGTATAAAGAAATAGGGGGAATTTATGGAAATCAAAAATAATCAAAAAACAATTGTTAAAATGATGGTATTTCTTTGCCTCTGTATTACGTTGATGATTTTTGGATTTTATAGTTATCCAGATTTTAAAGCAACAGTAGGACAACAGCGTTTTGGGGCAACCTATATGACGATGAATAATCCATTTTTTGAAGTGATTAATAATGAGATAAAAAAAGCGGTTGAAGCGAATGGAGATGTCTTGATTACACTTGATCCAATTTTAGATGTTGATAAGCAGAATGAACAAATATTAGATTTGATTGACCAGCGTGTTGATGCGATTTTTGTTAATCCGATTGATGCTAAAAAAATAGAAATTGGATTAAAAGCAGCAAAAAAAGCTAAGATTCCGGTTATTGTAGTTGATGCCCCTATTTATGATGAGTCATTAGTAAATTGTTCAATTGCTTCTAACAATTATGATGCAGGTGTTTTATGTGCAAAAGATATGATGAGTAAACGAGATCATGCTAAGATTATTTTATTAGAGCATGCTACTGCAAAGTCTGCGGTAGAACGTATTCAGGGATTTCTTGATACTATTGCTAGTAATGCTAATTATCAAGTTATAAATCGTGCTGACTGTGATGGTCAAATTGAGATTGCAATGCCAACGATGAAACAGATGCTAAAAGAAACTCCTGCTGTAGATGTTGTTATGGCATTAAATGATCGTAGTGCTTTAGGAGCATTGGCAGCGATTGAATCAATGGAAATAGATAATGTTTTAGTTTATGGAGTCGATGGTTCGCCTGATGTTAAAGAATTGATCAATACTGGACTGATTCAGGCAACAGCAGCTCAATCACCTGTCAAAATGGGACAGTTAGCTTATCAAAAAGCGAAAGCGTTATTAGAAAATAAGAAGATTGAAAAGAAAATAGAAGTACCAGTAGAGTTGATTAGCCGTGATAATATTTCTAACTTTGAGTTAACGGGGTGGCAATGATGCAATACAGTGAGTATCGCTCTGTATCGTCAATTAAAAATATGATGATCATAATCAATTTTATTATTATTTTATTTGAAGCTAGTATTATTTTATTTTCAACAAAATATGTTTGTAATAATTTGATGGGGCGCGATTTTTTAGATACATTAGCATATTTACCAAAGAATCCGACTAAAGTATTTATTTATTCAATTATAGGATTTGCATTGTTGGTAATGATTATGTTCATTAGAAAATCTGAGAATTTTCAAGTTCGAAATGGACGAGTCATTTGTAATGGATTAGAAATAATTTTATGTTTCTGGATTATTTATAATCTTTATATGGGCTATAATGGAATAGCTTTATTAGAGTTTGCAGATATAATTTTTAATACCAAAAATGGGCGCAATACAATGGTTATTATCGGGTTTATTTTAATTATTTTTTTGTTATCTAACTATGACATTATTTCTAATATAATTCCAATGGTTTCTTTAGACAGCTATATACAGGTTTATGATGCCGCGACGAAAACTGCGATTTTAATAGCTAAAAATATTCTTGAATCAACAAACCTAGTCTTGTTTATTATGTTTTTAATTGTCTATATTGCAAATCAAATTAGAGAAAATGAGAATATTTCAAAAGAACTTTCTATGATCAACGAAGTTAATAAACAATTGAAGGATTATGCTGCGGTGACAGAAAAAATTGGCGAGAGTAATGAAAGAAAACGACTGGCACGAGAAATTCATGATACACTCGGTCATGCTTTGACAGGAATTGCAGCTGGAATTGATGCATGTATTGCAATGATTGATATCGATCCTAATGTAACTAAACAACAGCTTTTAGTTGTTTCTAAGGTTGTCCGTGAGGGGATTAGTGATGTCCGGCGGTCACTTAATAAATTGCGGCCTGGAGCACACATTAAAAGAAGCAATTCAAAAAATGATTAAAGAATTTAGCGATGTTTCAGAGGTTGAGATTATGCTTGATTATCAGTTAGATAAAGTTGATTTTGAAAATACTAAAGAAGATATTATTTTTAGAATTGTTCAAGAAAGTATTACAAATGCATTAAGACATGGACGAGCTAAAAAGGTTGAAATCAATATTTACCAAAGGGTATCTGATTTAGAAATTGTTATTGCAGATAATGGAGTTGGCTGCGATGATCTAAAATTAGGTTATGGGTTAAAACAAATGCAAGAACGGGCTGCTATTTTAAATGGACGTTTAGAATACTATAGTAAAGAAGGTTTTACAGTTAAGGTTACAATTCCAATGAAAGAGGGGGAACGATATGATTAAGGTATTAATCGCTGATGATCAAGAATTAATTAGGGAATCATTGAAAATTGTTTTAAATACACACGAAGATTTACAAGTGATCGATACAGTAGAAGATGGTTTTGGTGTATTAGACAGTCTAAAACGAAATATTCCAGATGTTATTCTAATGGATATTAGAATGCCAAGAATGGATGGGGTATATTGCACAAAGATGGTTAAAGAAGCCTATCCGGATGTTAAAATAATTATTTTGACAACATTTGATGATGATGATTTTGTTTTTAGTGCATTAAAATTTGGAGCTAGTGGATACCTTTTAAAAGGAGTATCAATGGATGGATTGTATCAGGCTATTTTAACTGTTGTTTCTGGAGGTGCAATGATCAATCCGGATATTGCGACAAAAGTATTTAGACTTTTTTCGAAGATGGCAAATACTAATTATGCAATCAATGTTAATGATGATAATGTTAGGGAATTAAATAAACCAGAATGGAAAGTAATTCAACAAGTTGGTTTTGGTTTATCAAATAAGGAAATTGCTCAAAAATTATTTTTATCTGAAGGAACCGTTCGAAATTATTTAAGCTCTATTTTATCAAAGCTAGAACTTCGTGATCGTACTCAGTTAGCTATCTGGGCAGTCCAAACAGGTCAAACAACAAAGGATCTTGACGATGATTAAAAAGAATAAAATAATGATTATTGTCTTAGTTTTAGTTATGGGAATCGGGTTAATATATTACCACAATCAAAAGAAAGTTCTAACAATCGGAATATTTGCGGGAAGTAATTGGGATGTTCCTACGTTCGATTATTATGAAATGATTGATAAAATAATTGTCCGTTTTGAAAAAGAGCATCCCAATGTTGAAGTTCAATATAAAAGTGGAATTCTTAAGGAAGATTATTCTTTATGGTTATCAAATCAGTTATTAATTGGTGCTGAGCCTGATTTATACATGATTTTAAATGAAGATTTTAATTCCTTATCAGCATTAGGTGCATTAAAAAATTTAGACTCGATCATTACTGATGATCAAGATTTTAATAGTGATGAATTTTATCAAAGTACTTATCAGGCAGGACAGTATCAAGGTAAACAATATGCTTTGCCTTATGAAGTAAATCCTACTTTAATGTTTGTAAATAAAACATTGCTACAACAAGAAGGAATCAGTCTTCCAAAGGACAATTGGTCGCTAGAAGAATTTTATAATGTCTGTCGACAATTGACTAAAGATAGTAATAATGACGGAATTATCGATCAATACGGCTGTTATAATTATGAATGGATCAACGCTATTTATGCTAGTGGAATAGAGTTATTTAATGAAACTGGAACGACCTGTGATTTTAATAATCACGAAGTAAAAAGTGCTATTCAATTTATTGAAAAACTGAATGCTTTAAATCGCGGCTTTAATATTACTTCCAATGATTTCGATCAAGGCAAAGTAGCTTTTGCACCAATGCAGTTTTCTCAATATCGAACATATAAGCCTTATCCTTATCGAGTAAGTAAATATTCTACATTTGAATGGGATGTGATTGAAATGCCTCAAAGTTCTGAGCAACATTTAACACAATTATCATCTTTAATGATGGGGATGTCGATGCGAACTAGTGCTCCTGAGTTAGCTTGGCAACTATTAAAAGAATTTACTTATAGTCAAGCTTCACAGCAGGATATTTATGAATATAGTCAAGGGGTATCTCCATTAAAAGAGGTGACCGAATCTAAACAGGTTTTGAAATTGTTAGAGGAAGATACGCTTGGTGATAGTAAAATTGATATGCGGGTATTAAGCCAGGTAATGGAGTATCCAACCACAAATACGCGATTTAGAAAATATGAGGCAGCAATGAAGATTGCTGATAATCAGATTAATCAAGCACTTCAAAACAATCTGGATTTAGATACTTCATTAACTGCTTTACAAAAAGAAATAACTAATTATTTAAACGAGTAGCAAGTATGACTATTCGTTTTTTATTATGACAAATGTCATTAAAAAAATGACATTTGTTTATGAAAAGAAATGACAATGCTCAGATGTATTGAAAGGGGTTACTTGATAAGATATAGATGTCAAAAGAAAGGGAGGTTAAAAATGAAATATGTAATATTAGTTAGTCATGGGAACTTCGCTGAAGGGTTACTAGATTCTTTAAAAATGCTTACAGGTAATCATGATGATGTAATTGCAATAGGATTAAAAGATGGAATTACAGCTGATCAGTTTGCTATAGACTTTACTGAGATAATCACTAAAATTCCTAAAGAAAGTGAAATTATCGTTTTAGCTGATATCATAGGTGGTTCACCTTTATCAACTGCAATGAATGTATTGGCACAATCAGGATTGATTGATAAAACGACAGTACTTGGGGGAATGAATTTACCATTAGCTTTAACAACAATATTAATGAAAGATGTTTTAGATACTGATGCTTTAATTACAAATGTGACGAGTGAGGCAACAGGTGCAATTAAACAATTTGTTTTAGAAACAAATGATGAAGATGATGATATTTAGGAGGAGAAGATTATGTCAGTTTCATTTGTAAGAATTGATGATCGGATGATTCATGGTCAAACTTGTACGCGTTGGGCTAGAGAATATCCTTGTGATGGATTAATTGCTGTAAATGATAAAGCAGCAACTAATGATGTTTTAAAAGCTGCCTATAAAGCAGCAAGTGGTAAGAAAACATTTGTTTGGACATTAGCAGATTTCGCAAAAAAATCACAAAAAGTTTTAGATAGTGACACAAAATATTTCTTGATTGCTAAAAATCCAATTGATATGTGTACGATTTTAGTAGATCAGGGATTTGATCCTGGTGTTAAAACTGTTATTGTAGGACCTTGTAATGATCGTGAAGGGGCTACTAAATTAGGGAATAACCAGTCAATTACTCAAGCGGAGGCTGATGCGTTTGAACGTATCCATAAAGCTGGTTATACAATAAAATTTGCTTTATTACCAGACGTTTCGATTGGGACATGGGATGATTTCAAAAGTAAATTTGGTTATTAAAATATAAATGTAAAGGGGATTTTTATTATGGAAATAAGTTGGATTCAAGCCGCCTTACTTGGATTATTTGCTTGCTTATCAAGTATGCCAGGTTTAGGGGGAACATCATTTGGTAACTACACATTAGGTCGACCTTTAGTTGGTGGTTTAGTTTGTGGAATTATTTTAGGTGATATTCAAACTGGAATTTTAGTAGGGATTGCAATGCAAGTAGTTTATATCGCTCTTGTTACTCCAGGGGGAACAGTTTCGGCTGATGTACGGGCAGTAAGTTATATAGGGATTCCACTTGCTATGATTGCAATTAAAAGCTATGGTCTAGATGCTGCCTCAAGTGACGGAGCTGCACTTGCAACATCATTTGGAACAATGGTTGGAACTTTAGGAACAGTTTTATTCTATGGTACTGCAACGATTAATCTAGCATGGCAGCATATTGGCTGGCGGGCAGTAGAAAATGGAGATTATAAAAAATTATATATAGTAGATATGGTATTACCTTGGATTTCTCATATTTTATGTTCATTTATTCCTGCGATGATCATGTGTAAAATGGGAGCTCCGATGGTTGACTTGATAAAAACCTATTTACCAATGGATGGGGTTGCAATGAAAACATTATTTACAGTCGGTTCATTATTACCATGTGTCGGAATTGCAATCTTATTAAAACAAATCGTTACTAAAGCAATTGATTTTATTCCATTTTTCTTTGGTTTTACTTTAGCAGCTGCTTTAGGAATTAACTTAGTTTCTGCAACTGTTGTTGCGGGAATGTTCGCATTGATCAATTATCGAATTAAAATGTTGACACTTGGTAAAGTCGCAGTTGCTGTAGTTGATGATGACGAGGAGGATATATAAGATGGAAAAGAAATTATCAAAAAAGACCCTAACCAAATCTTTTCATAATTGGTATTATGGGAATTTAACATGTTTTTCTCAAGAACATATGCAAACATTTGGCTATTTGTGTTCAATGTTACCAATTGTTGAAGAATTGTATGATAAAAAAGATGCTCGGGCAAAAGCCATTAAAACGTATACTGCCTTTTTTAACACCGAACCGCAAGTAGGTTCCGTGATCGTTGGAATGACAGCGGGGTTAGAGGAGGCTCGTGCTAATGGTGCTGAAGATGTAGATGATGAAACAATAAATGGATTACGTGCAGGATTGATGGGACCGTTAGCAGGAATAGGAGATTCTTTAGTAGTTGGAACGATAATTCCTATTTTATTAGGGGTTGCAATGGGAATGTCTACAGGTGGTTCACCATTAGGGGCTATTTTCTATATTATTGTTTGGAATTTATTTGCTTATTTTGGAATGAAGTTATTATATTTTAAAGGTTATGAATTGGGTGGTAAAGCTGTAGATTTTCTAGTTGGACCTCAAGGAGAAGCTTTACGAGAATCAATTACAATGTTAGGTGGTATTGTGATTGGGGCAGTAGCAGCTACATGGGGTAGTGTAAAAACAAGTTTTTCGATGACTGCTGCTGGAGCTAAAGAACCGTTTTTAGATTTACAAAAGACGTTAGATGGTGTTTATCCTGGATTTTTAACTGCTTTATTCGTGTTATTATGTTGGTATTTATTGTCTAAAAAGAAAATGTCACCAATCAAAGTAATGTTATTATTAGTGGTTATTGCTCTTATTGGAGTATTGGTTGGATTCTTTAACCCGGGATTAACATATTAAAAAGGAGAACTTAAAATGGATCAAAGAGTAAAAAAAGCATATTTTGAAGAAATAGAATATCAGACTAAACAAATTAATCGATTAAAAATATGGCTAAAAAATTTATTAATTATTTCCTCTCTTATTATAGCTATCATATTTTTTGTAGATAAAATAAGTATGATTATTACTGTGATTTCATACATTGCTTTAATAATAATCATAATTTCTTTGATTATTATTAACTTGGCGATTCGTAATGGTTCAATGAATGTAAACAATATTATTATTAAAATGGAACATATTAAATAATAAATTAAACAAGCCCCTAAAGGAGTATTTATGGTTTAGTAAAAAAGGGGCTCTGATGATTTTAATAGAGCTTATATTAGCTGGAAACTAGGAAATTTTAAAATTTCCTAGTTTTTTTCGAAACATTTGTTTTTAGTTTGACACACTATTAAATCTTGAGTAACATAAGTACATTGGAGGTGTACTATGCTGTTAATAAATAAAACATTAATTAGAATGTCCGAAGGAATTAGAGGTTGGATTGCAATAATTACCGGACTTAAAATATTAACATTAGTAGGAACAGTAATGTTTGCTAAAACTATTTCATCCTTTTTAAGTGATTTATATCATCCGAA
>ERZ780202.766-NODE-766-length-21001-cov-2.807410_pt1 | contig 21001 bp, 41 predicted proteins | sample MGYA00510978_ERZ780202 | MGnify/ENA primary metagenome ERZ780202 (study PRJEB29588, sample SAMEA2155689) | human gut metagenome | biome: human gut; feature: human-associated habitat; material: faeces | place: Denmark | collected 2008/2010 ...
AAACTTATACCACCACCGGATAGCGCCGGTTTGGATTTGCCGCATGCTAGTTTTCCCGAGGAAACTCTACATCCGTAAACTCAGCCATCACTACAACGGCCATTCCCGCTTTGACTTCGTAACCCCCTCACAACTCCATCCAGCGGCGTCCCGCATGTTCTTTACCGGTTGTCACGGCTTTGTACTTATCGCGCTTCCGAAACCCTTCTGGTGTTACACCAAAAGCCTTCTTAACACGCGGAGAGGATGTGGCTAATCGGCTCGCCCGGCGGTCGGGTTCGCCTTATACATTCGCTTAAATAATAGTGACGGTCTTCGGGCTTTTCGTGTGCTTGGCACTGCCCCGGCGATACCGTTTAAGCCTATTCAACCGCCGGGCTGTGATACCCGGCAGCCGATCACATAAAAGGAGGACTTCATTTCTAAATTCCTATTATAATAATATCATAAGTCCGAACGGAAATTTTGGAAATTACGGAAGTCTTTTTACATACTTCCAAAATTTATTTGAAACCTGCCGCCCGCTATACCCAGTAAACGACCCAATTTCCTCCCAACTCAGGTTGTTGATTGCACGATATCGGATAATATCACATTCAGGATAGGGAGCGTTTCCAATATATTCGTCCAGCCTTTTTCTATCCTCCTGAATCTTTTTCTCGTAAAAATCAATCTCTTTTTTGATCCGCTCTTCTTCCTCTGCGTGCCACTCCAAAAAATTCTTTCCGCCACACCCTTTTGGCATATCCGTAATAACATTGCTTTTGTACGGATTAAAATCTTCGTGTCTGGCAAGCTCTATGTAAAGAGATCTGAGTTTGTTATCATCTTTCTGCACATCAAAGAGTTCTTCAAGCGTCACTTGGCACCTCCATAATGATTCCCTTCTTTTTCAGCTTCTGTCTGACATCGCTCCGTACTTTTGCAATAATCTGCTCCCCATCAAGATCGCAATACGCATTAATATCCTTTCGGAAAAATGTTTCACATTGACGAATATGGTTCTTTGCCGCTTGCCGTTTCTCTCTGTCTCTTTTTGTGTTGTAGCGATACAGCGCAGATTTATAATCCTTAACAGCCTGCATTACAACCGCATACATAAGGTTCTTTGCTCCTTCATCAGTCATACGTCTCTCCCTCCTTGTACCGTGTGCTACTGTCCATCACGGGTGGTCTTTCTATTCGTTTCATTCGTCCTCTCTCCAATCCAATTTCTGCCCACAATGGTAACAATATTTTGCATACCCTCTTCCAGAAAAACTGTTATTACATACAGGACAACGGTACACCTCTGTATATCTTATGTTATCGTGTCTATCTTCGATAGGTTTCTTCGCCTTCTGCTTCTCTCTTGCTTCCCGGTACTCATCCAAAGTTCCGATTTCCCGATACTGCTGTAACTCCTGCATAGCATTAATAGCCGTGTCCAACGCATCGTAAAACTCCGCTACCCTTCTTGCTTTTCCTGATATTTCCAAACCACTTGTATTTAGATTCTCTATCGCTCTCTGTATATCATCCATCATTCAGCCCTCCTTGCCACAAATTCTTGCTCCGTCTGATACATCAACGGATTCACACATTATTTCACTCCTCTCAAACCCCGTCAAACCTTGTGAACGTCTGTGTTGCCATATCCCATTCATAATAGACGAGTTCCTCTTCCGCTTCTTTCATCAGCTTAAGTGCTTCATCTTTTCCGATCCGTTCACGCACAAGCTTATAGAATATAATATCCTGCTGCCTTTTAATTTCTGCAGCCGTTGCTTTTCTTGCTTTTTTTGCATTTACCAGAGATGCTTGTTTGTGCGATAGGGCAGCTTTTGCTTTTCTATACCAGTCACTTTTAGAATAATTTACCGGGTTTTGTGCCTTAAAATCTTTCATCTGTGCCATAATAGATGTAATATCCTGCTTAAGCTGGTCAATCTTCTCCTCAACATGGTTCGTGTTGTATGCAAAATCATACCCGCATTTTGGGCATCTCAAGTGGATTGGTTTATCTTGTTTTAATTCCATAGTCCCATCTCCTTTTTATTTCTTACTGGCGTTATGTACGGCTTGTTCGGCGGTCGGGTCTTTATAGCCTTCATGGTTCATCGTTTCCCCTCCTCTGGCTTATACCTCTCCGGCAAAGGTACCCAAGCAAGCACTTCTCCTATAGCATCAAAAAATTTCCTCTTTCTTGTGCTAAACCAGCGCACAGAAATCTCTCCAGTATCTATTGCGACCAAACAGTAACCGTTCCTCTCCGGCAACCGTTCCTTAACCGGAATCCACTGCGGCACCTGCTCTTTCAGTTCCCGGATTTCTCTCTTAAACTCCTGTATTTGTAAGTCTTTCTCCGTCACACTTCCACCTCCTGTTTCAGCCATTTCAAGCAGCATTCACAGCAATTGCATTCATCGCTATGGTCGCATTCGATTTCTGCGTGTCCGGTTTCGTTTGGACACATAATAGTTACTGCAAGTTCCTCATCTGTCATATTCCGTATCATTTCGCCATTCGTCATAACTCTCTCCTTCATGGTTTTATTTCCAATGAGCCGATTCTCCTTTCCTAATGCCCCGCCAGAAACGTCCGAAGCACGGCTTCCTGCCATTCCGGCCGGGTCTGGGGTTCTTTGTGTTCGGGGTCCTGTTTGGTTGGTTCTTTTGGTTTGTTATTCTCTGTCATCGGTTTCTCCTTCCATCAGTTCTGGATCATCAAACACATTTCCAATTACTTCGCATTCTGTGCCGTAAACATTGTCAAAATCCAGAACCAGACTGTCGCCTTCAAGGACAAATCTTGCCATTTCTTCACTCCATCTAACCACAAAAATCTCATCATCTTCATCAGCGCTAACGACTGCGCAAATGTCATTCTCCCATATCCTCTGTCCGTTTTTATCAGACAGCCCCGTATACTGGCAGATGGTTCCGGGGTATATTTCGGGAATTTGAGCACTTATGGCCAATATATCGCCAAATTCGAAAGTATAGGCAATATATATACGTTCATCCGCGCAGACACATATGCATCCTATCCATTCTCCGCTATCTTTCTGCTTCACTTTAAATAATATTTCTCTCATCTTCTCTCTTCCTCCAATTGTGGCACTCTACGCACCGCATCTTACTGCTCAGCAGCGCCCCATGTACTTTGGTCGCTCTCGGGCATCCGGCGTCTGTGTACACTGCAATCTCTCCGACACGCTGTACGTGTTGGCAAGTTTCATATTTTGGTTGGTTCATTCCTGTCTCCTCCGTCCTTTCCATATTTTCTCTATCTCATCCTGAGTCAACGCAAGCATCTTAAACCAAAATGGGTGGTCTTCAACCTTGCATCTGCTACTTTCAGATGCGAGTACCAAATCCATATAATCCTGCTCCGTCCCCTGTTTTGGTGCGAAAGTAATAAAAAGATTGTGACACTCAATATATATTTTTTGATAAATCTCAAGTTCACTTCTCTTCAATCCTGCACCCCGCTTTCCGGTAACTTGTCCTTCTCTTTTTCCATTGGTTTTCACAAAATCCGATATCGTCTACATAGTCGTAACAGATCGCATCAAGTTTCCCTTCGAATTTTCTTGCTATCCTTCCAATGCTCTGCGTTACTACTGCATAATCCTTTTTCGGAGTAATCAAGAATAGACGGTCAAGTCGCGGAATATCCAGCCCCTCCTTTGCAAGACTATAAGATGCAAATAAAAAATGTATTTCTCCTTTTCTCGCTGCATCAATCGACCATTCTCTTTCTGCTCTCGTTTTTTTGGACGTCATCTTTCCATCAATCATAGCGCTAAACATCCGGAGATGTTCCGGGAGCATATCTCTAATGCTTCGGAGATGTTCCAGCCGATCGGATAGGATCAGGCAGAAATGATCGCTGTTTTTTATAAGGTCCTCAATAATCTTCTGGCATCGTTCCTGACTCTCTGTCAGGTATGGAATCAGTTTGCTGTACACAAGCGTCCCGTCCGTGTCCTGACAGCACCGGTTAATTTTAATGCCTGTGTTCTTTTTTAAAATTGTTACCTGCATGGTTTTATCTTTTACCGCCTCTTCCGGGACCCGGTACTGGACATCTCCAATGATCGCAAATGTGCTCTTGATTAATCCATCAGAGCGGTGTACCGTTGCACTGAGCCCATATTTATATCTGGCTGCCAGACAATTCATCGTCCGGTAAAACATTGTTACGCTCGTCGGGCTTCCGGCCAGTCTGTGGCATTCGTCTACAATAACCACATCCCATGTATATTTATACTGGCTCAAATCCAATTTACTGAGTGTCTGTACTGTGGCGAATGTGATATGACTTCCAATCTGCACCTTCCCTGCTGTTATCTTTCCGAGAATCTGAGCGGAAAAATATTGTTTCGCACGCTCATAGGACTGGTTTAATAAATCCTGCGTGTGCGTTACCCATAACGTTTTTCTCTGTATCCGTGCCGCCAGTGCAATTCCCATCTGCGTCTTTCCGGATCCACATGGACTTTGCAAAATTCCGCATCCTGCAGAATACATGGACTGCACTGCGTAATCTTGGTAATCGTACAGCGGAATTTCTCCATCGTACTCGAGAATTCCATTGTCAGCTATGTCTTGAAACACATCCGTATCCGGTGTTAAAAATTTCCGGATATGCTTTCCAACACCGCATGGCACAAGGATCACGTTTCCATCGACACGGTACAGACTAATCTGTGCCGGCGTATTCCCAATCCAGAGCCCCATGCGTAACTTTTTCCCGTATTCCGGATTTGCAATATTTAAATTTTTCCGAATCCATGCCAATAACTCTGGTGATGGATCCTGTATGCTTATCTCGTTACTGATTGTCACTTTCATTGGAACATCCTCATAAATTCATTAAATGTGTAACCATAAACCCCTGCTTCCCCCTTCGCCATACTCGACATTCCATCTCGTTCGTAGGCGACCAGATCTTTATACTCAAAAATAAAAATTTTTTCAGACGGGAATTTTGTTACAAACATTGCATTCTCATTTCCGCATTCCATCCAGAGATCCATTGCATTCCTCTGGTTTTCTTCCATCCTTGAAAGCTTAAAATTATTTCCAGAACAATCTTTGCAGTCAAAGGCATATACTTTTCCATTTTTTGCTGCTATAATATCAAAAGGCTGCCCGTTTTGATTGTCCTGCAAGCAATGTGCCCAAAAACCGTTATCCGACAGGAGCTGCGCAAACTCCTTTTCAAATGCCGTTCCGTTACTTTTATTGCTCAATTCATTTCCTCCTTCTGTCCGGTCTAACCTTTTTGGCTTTTTGTCTTACCCTGTTTTTCCCGAAAAACAGGCTGAAACCCTAGTAAAATCAATGGGTCTAACCGTCTGCCCTAAAAACCGTCCATACAAGCACATTTTTTAGGGACATAAAAAACAGGGTCATTTTTTCCTCGCGTCACGTATTTGGTATACGGTTAGACAGGTTAGACGGTTAGACAATCTATATAAAAGCCGCATTTTAAGCGGATTTTTTGTCTAACCTTATGGTCTAACCAAAAAATCAAATGTTAGACTTTTTAATCAAATGGTAATTCCATTTGACCATCCTCAACATCATCCAGACTAATAAATCCGTCTGGATCCGCTCCTGTTTCCATGTTTATCTTTATATAATTTGCTTTTATTCCAAACACTTTTGTATTGTGTATGTATTTTCCCTGCGAATTTCGGATAATTCGTTCTTTTGCCGCCCACTTTTTACTGACTGCAGCATAATCAAATCCGCTTTTTTCCAAAAATTCGCACAATACGTCCTTATTGATTACAGCCACTGGCGGAATATCCGGATGCGTCTCGTCCGTCTCAATTTTTCCCCACACTTCGCCTTTATTCGTGGCATCGGGTCCGTTAGGGTTCTGGAAACGTATGGGATTCTTTGCGATCCAGTTCAACACAAGCTGATAGGATCGTTCTGCAACATCAACTTCTTTTGCACTGCGAAGATACATTTTTACATCGTCAACAACAAAAGCTTGCTCCTCTGTAAAAACAACTTCTGTGAGGATTCGGTCAGCGAGAAGGACGCACGACATAGCCATCGCCTGTTTTTCCGTAGTATCCAGTTTGCACATTGCATCAAAATAAGCCTTATATTCCTCTTGCAGCTTTTTTGTTTCCGTATTTTGCAGATACTCCACTAATAGCTTCCCGGCATGTCCATAATGCTCAGTTAGTACGCTTACAGTATAATTTCCATCTTCCAGCAGCTTCTCTTCTACCTCGATTTCGATTACACGGTTTTTGGATCCGGCGCGGCTGTTCGCTTTTGTAATTGGTTCTTCCCCAGTAAAAAGAAAACTGTTTTTCCACGTCTTTGTCTCCTCTACTCCTCCTGTTGCACGTCCACGTCCACGATCAATTCCTTCTGTGATTTGGTAGATCAACTGGTCAAAGTTCGTCGTCCATTTATCCTTCATGGTTTGCAATTCGTCTCCAGCGTAAGGAAGCGAATACAAAAACGCTGATGTACGCATAATATTGACTTTTGTCGTATTCATGGTTTTTACCAGACCGCCCATCTTTGGATTGCCCCAGATAGACATAGCTGCCATAATTGCAACGGTCTTGCAAGTTCCTGAATCTCCACTCCAGATATGGAACACAAAAGGCAGGGCATTTACCAATTCGATCAGACAGCTCGCAAAACTGGCAGCAAAAGCCATCCTTACAACCTTATTTTTACGTAGGATGCTACAATGGTCTTTCCACACTGCAAAGCTTCCATGCTCCTTTACGTTTTTATAAATCACGTCAAAAGCATCTTCTCCGTCATACACAATATCTTCCGCATATGGCATAAATTCTCTTCCAGACCATCCAAGCCGATTTATGGACTTCTGTGGCTCCAGTTTGGCCGGGTTCATGCCGATGCAGTCGCTTATATAGCGCACCAGATACTTTGCATTCTCCGATGTTACTTCAATCCCGATGTCGCTCAGCGCGTCCACAATGGCAGAATTATCCGCACATACCTTTCTGCTTACGGTCACGCTCTGCCATTGCCCATACTTAAAATAAGCCAGCATTACTCGCTCTCTCCCGGTGTCCACATCTTTAAAAATCTTAACAGGGAGTATTGGATGCGTACAGGCACTCACGCATACCGGGAGTCCATGTCCGTCAAATTTCTGCATCGTAATTCCGAGGTCATTGGCTTTCCAGGGACCACATTGCAGTTCTGCGGGCTGTCCGGTAAAATTAGTTACGTTTCCGGTTTCCTTCATTTTTTGGCTGTAATCAATAAAAAACGCTTTCAGTATCGCATTAAATTCATTTGCCCGTTTTAGTATCCGTGCCCTGCTCTTTAAAGCCTCGATATACTGCGTACGTTCCACATTTCCATCAATTTCAAAGATCCGGTAGAATATTTCATCCGGAAACTGCTGACCCGGCTTCAGATCGCTCATACCATCTAATAACTCGGTCTCTGATTTCTCCAATTTTTCTCACCGCCTTTTTATCATCAAAATATCCTTCCGGATCTTCCTGCAGACACTCAATCTTATATTCCACGATGGATAATTCCTGCAGAGCTTCTGCAAAGTGCTGGTCTTTTGGATCCCTGCTTGCTTCACATAATAAGATCCAGTACATGCGCAGTGTTACATAAGCCACCTTTCGGAACTGCTCTATATCCTGCTGCCGCCTTATTTTTTTTTTCACGCTCCCGCTTTTCCCGGTACGTGCAAAATTCTGTCTTTATCGGCAGGGCGAAGTCCTCGATCAATTTCATGCAGGCTTCTTCGTTCCTCAGATTGTATAATCCAGACACGAATTTTATAACATCGCCACCAATCTGACAGGAGAAGCAAAAAAATCCGCGGTCATCTGGATAAATTTTCATGCTCGGATGACTGTCGTTATGGAACGGGCACCGGCATAGACCTTTCTGGCTTACCGGATACCCGTAAAACTCCGCAGCTTTCCGCATCCCAACCATACGTTTTACTTCTACATAATCTTCCTTACATAAATGGTAATTCTTCATCGATTCCGTCCGGGATGTTCATAAACCCGTCTGCTGCAAGTGCCGGATCAGAAGCAGGCTGAGAAGCAGGCTGAGAAGGCATGTGACTTTGGTTATATCTTGCGATATCAGCCTCGGAAAGCAGTTTATCTTCCGGAACTTTCGCATCCTTCAATCCTTCCAGGCTTCGCACCTGGAATACCTCTGTTACAAACCGTCTTTCACCTTCATCGGTCAAAAACTCTCTTCTCCCCATAAGTGCGCCAAATTTCTTTCCGACCAGTGTTTTTTCGTTTCCTTCCAGTCCCCACGGGAATACATAGCCAGGATTAGATTTTTCAATACTCGTCATTAAACCTTTAAAAAATGGAACGCTGTTGCCATCCATTGTCTGCTTGTGTACGCCCTTGTATTTTGCGTGCGGATTCATCCTTTTTGCTGCGTCAAATTGACTTTGGTAAAACCCCTTCTGTTTCCCTTCCGCAATATCGAACAATATTGCAATCTGAGGTCTTCCACCCGGTGTCTGCGTCTCACTTACCTGTTTAATTGCGCATACATAGCATCCAGGCGGAAGCTGCATGGACTCTCCTGTGTACGCCTGTGCATCATCATACCCTTGTGGTTTCTTTATCATTATTCATTTCCTCCTTATTCTTTGGATTTTCAATTTCGTAATATTCTCGGATAATATCGTCCACTGCCAATAAATCATTATCAATTTCTTCCGGAAACATATCATCCGGGGCCTTGCTTACAGCTCCATCACGAGACTGGGTAACAAATACATAGCGTTCACCCTTAAACGCTCTCAAAACAATCGTAAACATGCCTTCCAAGCATACTTTTTCGTCAAGCAGCTTCCCAATGGTTTTTGGCTTAATGTCTCCAAACTCGTTTGTATCCTCATGCATGATTACATACACGATCCGGTCCTCTGGCGCTTCATCTGCAATACACTGGATCAACCGATAAAAATTGTCAGCCAATTGATTGTAAAGTCCAAATACCGCATTCCCTTTTCCGGTTGTATTATGTCCATCCATAAACTGCCCAGTAATCAGGTAGCCAGCATCATCAATCACGATAGACTTAGGCCACTGCGGACTCTTAATCGCAGCTTTAATTCTCCCATAATCACTACAAATGTTTCCTGGCAGCTTCCCACGAAAAGGCAATGGCTTATTCAATACGCGAATCAGCCCGAAATCCTTCCCTACGCAATTTTTCATGCTTCTGCTTTTCCCGCTGCCGGATTTTCCAATAATCAAAACCGGAATTCCCATTAAACATCCACCTCCAGTCCGGAATAATCATCTTCAAAATTAATCGTTGCGACTGCTTTCTCCACCATACGGCTGAGTCCGCGATATAATTTCGATCCGCGGACAGCCAGTATACAGAGATCTGTCTGCCAGTAAAACATATCACCCTGCTCAGTACTGTACGGTCCTTGTACGCATCCCTCGCCGTTTTCCTGGTCGATTTCTGCATGATCTATCATTCCGATAAAGACTTCACTGATCGCTTTTACATTGCTTGTCCCTGTCTGCTGCAGGAATCGAAAAGAGTTGTATCTGCTGTCATCTAACACAATCGGAGTAACAGTATATCTCTTATCTGCCTTGCGCACGTCATCTCGAACATTCCACGCGTAATTCCATGGTAATTCATACTGGTTTCCCTCTTTTCCAGCCTTAAAAACATGCCCTTCAGACGGAAGTTCTCCTGTAAGTTCCATAATTGCTCCCTTAACTTTATTCGGGATAGTGGACGCCTCCAGCCACACGATAAATGTTCCGCATTCCACAAACAGGCCTCCACTAGAGTTACCTACAGTCAAACGTCCTGCGTTAAATGCCTGTTTCATAAATTTCTTAAATGTCGGCATATGTATAAACATTATCATTTCCTCCTATATTCATTTTTCGATTTTTTAATCAGTTCCGCAACAAGCTCCACCACGATTTCGCATTCGTGATAGGTAGGATTATATAAATTCTTTCCCGCTACAATTTGTTCTGTAACAGCTGCGGCCGTTTTCATGAGCTGACTCATGCGGTATGGCGGAATTCCTTCCGCTTTCTTCGCATCCATAACAATCACCGTATGGTCAGGTGCTTGCCTCTCGGCTCCAGTTTCGCCCAATCCACCTCTTTCTCGGACAGAAGTTTTCGGATTGCATCATTGTTTGGTACTGGTGGCTGGGGAATCAGATATTTGCCCGGAATCTCATCCAGATTATCTGTGATTGTAAGAGGCTGCAGACCGCCATTTTTTGCAATGCTGTAATCAAATAACGCAGTCTTAAACTTCGTCTTTCCGATAAATTCAAGATTTTCCTGCAAATATTTTTTCAGGAAATTATTTGCATTTTCCAGTGCCTTCCTTCTTGTATTAAGACGCTTTTCTTCTGCTTTCAAAGCATCCGCCATAGTTTCATTATTCCTAAGAATTTTTGCGATACCATCTGCCTTATCCTCAATCTCACCGTCGATAGCCTCTAATGTATCCTTTACCAACTTTTCATCGACCGTATCCGCATCTTCGTCAACGATCCCCATCTGCTGCAGGCACAATTGTTCCAACAAATCCATCATGTAAACATACTGTTCTGTAAGTTCATATAATTTATTATTCACCTTCTTTTTCCTCCTTCTCCAAATCCAGATCAAAATACATTTCGATCTCATCCGCATGGTGCAGATACTTCTCACGCATCCGCCCTTCTCTTGTCTGAGTAATCTGCTCTCGAAATTCTTCCAGGTTTCCGGAAAAGCATCCGCAATTAATCTGCACGCCATCTGTTGTGCGATACGCTGTGGTCGTACGGAATATAGTACCGAATTTTGCGGCTGTAAATATAATATCTTCCTGTTTTACTACCAATGCATCTCCGTACACCCGTGCATTTCCGTACACCCGTGCATCTCCGGACACCCGTGCATCTCCGTACACCCGTGCATTCCCGTACACCCATGCATTTCCCTCATGATTAATATTCTCCTCTTTTTCCACGTATCCACCGAGTTCCCCGGCTTTCACATCTCCGAATTCAACTAACGCCTTGATTCGAAACAGCTTTCTTCCTAAAAATGTGATAAATTCTCTGGTTAATTCAAATTTCTTCATTGCAATCTCTCCTTTTCCGCCTTATAATAAGGCTGTAATTATATTTTTTCATATAGCTGACCTCTGGAGATTGCCGTCTCCGGGGTCTTTTTCTTTTAGTTCTTTAAGTCTTTCTGCAAGATAATTGATTACTTTCGGGCAATCACCATCATCGAAAATTGTAAATGCCTTATCAAAGACATCGCCGTTATTCAGCATCTTACTTCGTTTAAATCCGACAATTATACAGTCACCTGGAGAAAAATGCACTGTTGCGCCGCACTCTATTAAGTCAAGCGTTAAATCCAGTAATCTGTGCTGTAATTCTCTGCTTACCATTTCTCATTCACCTCTCTTATCCAAATATGATCTCATGAAATGGCTCACTTACGCCTTCGTAAGTTATTGCACAATAATAATATCCTTCGTCATGATAAATTTTCGGGACCCTATCATCTGCGATAAGTTCTCCGTGTTGTACGGACATATCATCAGGGACATAACTCCCAAAAATATTTGCAACAGTCTCTATATATTTCTTTTCTTTCGACAAAAACACCTTATATCCTGTCATTTTGCTCTCCTTTCTTTAAGCCACTCCTCCAGATCTACAATCGCACTAAAACATCCCCAGAACGTAAGTCCGTAAGTTATCACAACCTCCCAAAAAGAGACGGTTATCCAGAATGGCTGTGCGATGTAGGCGAGGAGTGCGGCGATAATTGCATCTTTTAACATTTTCCAACCTCCGCATTTTTCGGCATCGAAGTAACCTGCATTTTAATTTCTGCAATCCGGAACTTCTCCAGTTCCACCGTATCGAATATAAGTGCACTCCCATGCTTTAGCGGGCTTGTCTTAGTGGCAACCTTCTGGTTTTGTGTGCGGTATACTCTAAGTAGATACTCCTCTGGAAATCCCATCTTTTTTAACTCCGCCATCCGCATAAATTTTTTAGGGTACTTATTTGCGATATTGGCGGTTACCAGATCTGCAAGGGCATCCACCATCTTCGGGAGATTTTTATAATCCTCCGAGAGTAATCCGTCTGCGGACAATTTGTTCTGTATCCAGTCACAGATCATATCAATGGTTTCATTTACCTTTTCCATGTTTTTCACCTCCTCTTGTTGTATCTCCATTCTGTCTGTACTATAATTGCGTTACAGGCACTGCCATGCCTAGTACAAAAGAAAGGAGTTATACTATGCGTAGATATCAATCACCTTTTAACGGAATGCGTTATCTACTTAATATCAACACCGGAGAAATCCACGATTTAGATCTGGAAACAGATCAATGTCAAATCAGCCGGATAAATCACGAGCATATTCGCATGTTTAACAGCTACGAAGAAGCCCAGATTTCTGCTGTGTTGGTAGATAATATCAGCAATCCTAACGGATGCCATTATTGCATTCCTTCTAAGGACAATGGATAATTTCCGCTTCGGGCTATGGATCTCAGCGTCTGTAGCCCTTCATTCGATATTTCCATAGATAATTCTCTTTCCAGCCCTTCCTGAGATTCTGCTTTCCTCACCAGTGCAAACACCACTCTTGCAAACTCTGGTATTTCGGTAATGGACTGCAATGCTTCAAATTTCGTCATTGTTTCACCTCATATCTAATCTATTACGATGAGCACCTTTGCCGGACCGTACTGATAAATATTCTTTCTCTCATCCGGGCTGATGCTCACTGCATTTACCCCTTCTCTACCTTCCAATTCCTTCACAAGAGCCGATGTCTCTACAGTACGCAGATTCACTTTGTAGTCGAGTGGTTTGGAAATATTGAGAAGTAGGATTTCACCATCAACCTTAAAGACCGGTTCCTCACAGGCTACGTTGTCTCCCTGGAGCTCCTTTCTTATCGCTACCAATTCTTCGTATATCTTTTTCAGCATATCTTCACCTCCTAACTGGGTTCTACTTTCGCTTTGGAAATACTAAATTTACTAAGCTGTCTTGATGCCTTTAAGAAATCCTCGTTTCTTTCTTCCTTTGTCGAGTAAGCCTTGTGCTGGCTTCCGATGTTGTTTTTCATCCAAATATGCAGGATATAAACCCCACTATCGTTTCCAAGACAATTCTTCTGGTCTTCGTAACTCAGCGACTGGATTTTTTCTACATTAAAAATATCGCCGTTGATTTTGATAAATTGCGCCATAATAATTAATCACTTCCTTTTGGTTCTTCTGCGGTTTTGTCGTCACTGGATTTTTCTGTTTTCCTATCTGCTACCATTGTCTCCGCTTTTCCTAATAGGTATCCTTTGTCAAATTCGGGCATTCTAGGAAGCGCTTCGGCAATCGCTTCGAGAATTTCTTTTTCTCTATCACTCATGTACGTCCTCCTCTCTCTTAACTTCTCGCAATATTATAATAACCCCTTAGAATTATTATGTCAATACTTTTTCTCAAAAAATATTGCCATGGGTTATTTTTTATGTTATTATATTCTCAGAAAGGAAGTGATGAATTGAAAAACCGAATAAAAGAGTTAAGAAAAGAAATCGGACTAAACCAAACAGAATTCGGAGAGCGAATAGGAGTTAAGCAGACAACAATTGCTGGGTATGAGACCGGAGCAAAAAATCCGTTGGACTCTGTTGTTCGTTCTATATGTAGAGAATTTAAAGTTAATGAAGAATGGCTTAGGAATGGGACTGGAGAAATGTTTGTCTCTCGGACTAGGAGACAAGTAATTACCGATTTTATGGGCGACTTGATAATGGATGAGGAAGAGTCTTTTAGGTGTCGACTGGTTGAAGCACTTGCACAGTTAAATCCAGAGGAATGGGAAGTACTTAGAAAAATCGCAGAAAGTGCAACAAAAAAGGGCTAGGTTTTGCCCTACCCCAAAAGCCTTTTACAGAATCTATAAATCAATTCAATAAGTTCTGCATTAGTGCTTTTTGATATTATTTCAATTATAAATTGTTTGTGTTTTTCGATTTCCATACATATGCCCCCTTTTGTAATGTGGTTGCAGAATACGAAATTCCCTGAAACTATAATAGCACACGCGTTCGTGTTCTGCAACAGTTTTCTCGAATAAACGTTCGAGTTCTCGTATGTAATATTTGGTATAGGATTATTTTACCATGCCAACATTACATCTACATTACATCTGGGAAAAAAGTGTCCCACTTTCGGGACACCTCGGATTCGTAGAGGTCTTCAAGATAGATGTCCAATCCTTTTGCAATCTGCTCAAGGATATCTATCTTCGGCACTCTGCCGTTACGGATAGCATTTATGGTAGATTTCGGTACACCAGTCAGGTACGAAACCTGCCGGCTACTTAATTGCTTTTCGTTCATTATTTGATCGAGTAGTATCTTCATGTTTTAATTTTACGACACTATTCGACAAATATCGACTGGTAAATAATGGAATTATTTTTTATTTACGACAAAATTCGACATATAATATAACTGTAGTATGTTAATATTTTGATAAAAAAACATAGGAGGGTAAAATATATGGCACAAAAAATATGTCCAAAGTGTGGAAGCACTAAAATTTCTTTCCAGAGAGAACAGTCTGGGAATATCGGAGCAGGAACAAACACCGTAGTTATAAAGGAAGCAAGAAAAAGTCGTGGCTGCTTATACTGGCTTTGCATTGGATGGTGGTGGAGACCCATGTACTGGCTTTGCATTGGTTGGTGGAAAAACTTGCTTTTCGGAGGAAAGTCAAGAGGCGGAATTAATATACACGCGAACAAAACGTTAAATAAGACTGTAGCAGTCTGTCAAAAATGCGGACACTCGTGGAAAGTAAAATAGAGTAAAGAAAAACCGTCCGGTGCTACCAACACCGGACGGCATGACCTAATATATCTCCGAAGAGATGCATATCTAAACGATTATATTGTATCATCTTCGGAACAGCCATGCAATCGGAACATACTTTCGATGGCTGCTATTTTTATACTCATTTTTAAGATATAGGAGGATGATATTATGGCAAAAGCAAAGTACAAAGCAAACAAAGACGGCTGGTTCTCCACCCTTGCATGGGACGGTACCTATAATGCAGACGGATCTAAACACCGAAAACAGCTCCGCACCAAGAAATCCAGTAAGGAACTGGAACGGATGGTGACGGAACTGAGGAATAAGGTGGAGAGCCGACAGATAACCGTAAGCACCGACATGACATTCTGCGAATACGCAAAACACTGGTTAGAGGTCTATAAAGCGCAGAAGGAACTTAACACCCGCAAGATGTATGAAAACATTATTACGGTGCATTTCCGGCAGCTTACCGGGATTAAGCTTACTGATATCCGCCGAATCCATCTGCAGGCGGTACTTAACTCGGTTACTCCATCCACAGGGCGGCAAGTGTACCTGTGTTTTAAACAAATTATTAAAAGTGCGGTTGTGGATAAATACCTCACGCCTGCGTACTTAGACGATATATTTGCGGGCATCCAACAGCCGAAGCCACCAAAGACAGAAAAGCGGGTGCTGACCAAAGCAGAAAAGGAAGCGATCCCGGTCGTGGATCTGGACCCGATGGACAAGGCATTCCTATACATTATCTACGGATGCGGACTCCGCAGGGAGGAAGCGTTGGCATTAACCATTTTCGACATAGACCTCAGGCGTTCTATTCTGTCTGTAAATAAGGCGTTGGTGTTCGACGGGAACAATCCTTGCCTAAAGGGTACGAAGTCCGAAAATGGAGTACGCACGGTGCCTATGCCTGCATTCCTGGTGGATTACCTTAAGCAGTACATCAAGACGCTTAACGGGACGAACCTGTTCTGCTGCCGTGGAAGGGACAGCATGACACATAGCAGCTATGTTAAGATGTGGAACCGGATTCGGAAGGCGATCGGGCAGGCATCTGGAAGTAACACCACTGATCTGACCGCCCATGTATTCCGCCACAACTTCTGCACCAACCTATGTTACCAGATCCCGAAGATCTCCATTAAGCATATCGCACAGTTGATGGGGGATACAGAAAAGGTCGTCATGGACGTTTATAACCATATTATTCTGGACAAGGAAGATGCCGCAGGGGCTGTGGAAAATGCGGTTGGAATCTTCTAACAAAAATCTAACATTGAGGGGCAAAAACAAGAAAATCTAACACGAATCTAACATTTAGAATCGGTTAGAATCGGTTAGTTTTAGAATAGCAAAAGAGGCGGGAACCCGCATAAACACTGGATTCTCGCCCCGTTTGAGGGATGAAGCATCGGGGATTCGAACCCCGGACAACTTGATTAAAAGTAATGTTGCCCAACACCCCGAAACGCCCATAAATAAAGCAATTGTCTTAAGCTGTCTAACATTATATCTAACATTTTGCAAAAATGCAAGAGAAAAATAATTAAAAAAAATTCATTTCCCGCTTGACATTGCGCCTGTATAGGCGTATAATATAATTAAAGATAAAGAACGGAGGAAGTAAGAATGATGACGATAAAAGAAATAAGAGATTTAATGGAGAATTCAGATTTTGAAGTGTTCGGATTAAGATCCGATGACTACGAATATAATGTTGGTGATGATGCTCATGTGTCCCATCAACTTTTTCAGGACCCTGATTGGGATGAGGACGGAAATCTTATTTATCCAGAAGGAGAAGGAATTTACGCAGGATTTTATGACGCGGGAGAACTCGATGGCACATGTGCGATTGAGATTAGCGAGTACGACAACGACGATAAGATCGCAAGAAAAATAAATACTCTTCCTACATATTGTGGGAAACGTTTTTATTTAATCGGTGGCAATGGTGGAACATACGGAAACGATGTTGACGAAATTGTTGTTAGGGACGCTAAAATAATAGCGATTTTAAATTAAAAAATTAAAATAGGAGGAAATAGGAATGGCAGGATTAAAGGAACTGAGGAAGTTTATTGGATTTACCCAGAATGAACTTGCAGAAAAAGCTGGAGTTAACATCCGGCAGATCCAAAAGTATGAATCTGGAGAATACGGGCTCGAGAACATGACAACAAAAACAGCACAGGGCATATCTAACGCCCTCGGCTGCACAGTCGACGACCTGTTAACTATAAACCCCGGTATTCTTACGAGGGAAGCACAGGAGTCCGTGCAGAACGGCGACCTCACCCTCTCCGATCTGATCGCAATGGACAAATACCAGAAAGTAAAGCATTTATCCAAAATTGGCAGTTTACTGGACACGGTCTCGGAGAATTACAACCGCATCCCGGAAAGGCTGCAGGCTAAACTGTCCGCCTTAGACCTTGCGGATCTGGTGGATGCTTTCTACCAGTGCTACAGTGATGGAAAAAATAATTAAAAAATAATTAAAACTATTGACTTTGTACGTACAATGGTGTACAATATAATTAAGCTAAAGAAAGGAGATAACAAAAATGAAGAAATATAATTTAAGCAAAATCATGAAAAGAGCGCATGAGATCAAAAGAACGGCGGACGAGAGAACAAAGAACTCTCTCATGAATCGAAATATTTGCAGACCGCTCTTGCCAAACGAAAAAGCCATCTTTGCTATCTGCCTTTCTATGGCTTGGGCAGAAAACGAAAATGCAACATGGAATACTGTAGCCGCTGCCGCCGATCGGTATGTCGAAAACAGCCGTTATGACGAATGGATCTGCAATAACTGGATAAAATACGGAAAAAACCGTACCTACATCGAATTAGTAAGGTACGCGGGCGGCAGAAAGCATACCGCAAAATGCGGTTACTGGGACAACATTGAAAACGTATATGTCCCGGAAGCGAAAAACTGTGAAGTTGTTAATCTTTTAACTGCATAAGAAAGAGAGGAAGAACATGGCAAAAACAGAAAGAATTAATCTGAGGATGACAGAGGAACTTAAGAAACGCATTATTTCTGCTGCCGAATTTAACGGGCAGAATGTTACTGAATTCATGGAAAAAGTGTTGACCGATGCTGTGTACAACGTTGAACGAATACAGCAGAAAAAGATTGATGTTTGGAGAAATGGTGCGTGGCAAACAAAAACGATCCCGGAGTTTAAGGACATGTTTTCTTTCGTTAACGATCCGGCTTGGGACCGGATTGAGGAAGTGTATGTATACGTAGACCATATGCGTATCCTCGGAAAAGGATACGAAGTCGTGTACGAAAAAAATACCACGTGTGGTACGTGGGTTTAAAGGAGGAATAAAGATGGATAAAGTGTTGAATAAATTTGAAATGTTCGATAACGAAATAATGAATTCCGGAAAGGAATTCGTAGAAATCGGTGACGATATGGAACTGTGGGCGTATGCCTGCGGATGGTACTTAGAGTACCTAAACTACAAGGGTTCTTATTTAATGAAACACACCGGGTTTAAGATGACTCGAAATATGTCAACCGTAGAGAAATTCAGAAAATTTATTCTGAGCCAGTATAAGATTGCAAACGCTCACATACCGCACCATATGTCTTATTGGGTAAGAAAACTCACATTGATCGCTTTTAATTGCCCAAATCCGGACGAACCGATGACGTCCAGAATGCAGGATGCTATTATACTAGGATACAACAAAGTAAGAACTTATAAATAATAAATCCTCGCCCCCAGGGAGAAGGGGAGAAAGAAGAATCATGAGTGAATTATTTGAGCGTAACGGGGTAAGATTAGACGTTAAATTTAAGACTAAGGAATACGGAAAATTTCCTGTAGATGCAACTTACGAAGAGTTCGTCGAAAGACTGGGCTCTGCGTGTAAAGATGAAGAGGTTAAGACTATATTAGAAGCCGTAGAGTATCTATCAAAAGAGAAAGTTTATCAAGTGGAGGATGTCTGCTTGAACAAGGGGAGAGGTCCTTCGTCGACTCATATAATTATTTCAACTTACTTTCGCGATTTTTTTGTAACACCTTTTGGGTATCCGGACAAAGCAATAGCTGAATTCTGGTACGATGGAAGGAAAGTATTCACCATATCGAACGGGCATTCTGTTTATTCGATATGATGAAATTATTGCTACTATCTTGACACAATTAAATAGGAATGTTAAGATAGTAGCATAAACAACAACATTTTATGTATTTAAACGGTGATTCATTTAAATTAACGATTAACAATAACATAAGATGTTTTACCCCGGGAAAAACCCGGGGTATTTTTTATGCTATAAGACTTCTGAAAGTGTTGTATCCGGCGATTTTGTCCTGTTCCAGACTGAAATCTCCCTGGTATAACCATACCGCCGCTTCGCATCCACCGCCAAAGCTTCCTGGGCACTCCACACCATTTGGATTGTAACCCTTAAGCATTAACAGAATCTGCAATGCAGTAACCATGTACTGTGCCTCTCCAAGTCGCACGGTATGCCCTTTCAGAGCGGCATCTGTCTTAGGACCGTACTCTCCGTCCACTACCAGTCCGGAGCCATAATCCAGATTAAGAGCAATTTGCAGGACCATAATCCCGGCTTTTTTGGTAAGAGAGCCGCGTACCCCGTCTATAGCAAGTCCGGCACCGCAGAAGTTATTGGCGTGCATCTGCCCCGATTTAACCACTTCGCTTCCTGCGGACGCGATCGGGGTAGCACCAGATGCAGTCTTTCCGTTAATCTCGTAGACCATTTCCGTGTGCCCGATCTGGAGAGGACGAGACGGGTCCGCTCCTTTGAACATCAGGGCGTCTCCAACCTGCAAAATCTCCGGATTCTGGATCAATCCATTCTTAATGATTACCCCGTCTACTTTCTTCCATCTATAGTGCATTCCGGCGGTATTAAGGGATGCAATGCCACCAATTCCTGCCTGTTCTGCTGTCCGGCAGATTGAGCTGGAACAATCGCTGTAATACACCCCGCGGTATTGCCTGTAGCAGAAATCCCGTAAATCCTGGCTGTAGATGTTACGTCCCAGAATACTCTTGTACAAATCATGCATTTTCTGCCGCTGTACGTCCGTGATACCGACAATCCTTAATACTTCTACCAGGCCACGTCCCTGTGCCTGTCTGCTGCTACAATATGCATTCATGCCTTTTGTGCTCGGTGTGCCGGAGCCATGTCCGGCTAATACTACGCTTATACTCATATCACTATCCTCCATTATTTATGCTGCTATCCGCAATGTATTGTTCTGCTGGATAAACTCTTTAATTTGTCCATATCCCCAGCCACAGTCCACAAGTCCGCTTACTAAACATTCCATTGACTGTACCGCCCGTAATTCCTCTTCGGATAAATAGTCCCTCAGATTGTCCTTTCCGCTAATCCCCAGTTTCTCCCTTAACTGTTTTGCATTCATCCCGAAAAGTACTTTATAGATACAATTTGTGTATGTGGAATATGCGTGACCGTGCATCCGTTCATTTTCCGTGGACTGCTGCAAAGCTTTTGTAAGAGACTGCCGTACAGCAATTCCCTTTTCACGCTCGATCAGCTTGCCTTGCAGAGCCTGTTCCATTGCATTAAACTGCTTAATATAGGCAAGTTTAAACTGCATTGCCTTTTCTCCGGTATATCCCATAACGAGAAGCGTGAATCCATCTCTATTCATGAGATACATGGGATTGGTTTTACCGTTCGATGCCTTGTAAGAATCCATATGGAATAGAGCGGAAAATTCCGCTGTACTAATGCCGTTCTCAATATTCCTGACAGACTCCATAACATCACGGTGGTTTTTCCCAAACGTTTCTGCCACGTCCAGGCTACTTACTACTGTCACTTCTGCTTTATTAATTCTTTTAACTTCTACTAACATAATCTCAATCCTTTCTGTTGATTTTTACGCATAAAAGGAGGACGATCACTCGCCCTCTGATTCATCTTTTTCTCTTAATTGTAACAAAACAGCCTTTAATTTTTCAGGAACCGGTACAAATACCGCTGCATTTTCCAACAGGCTCAGCCCTTCATTGGCAATGTAGAACATAATCACCACTTCACGGAGTGGAATCTT
>ERZ780202.805-NODE-805-length-19939-cov-3.327499_pt1 | contig 19939 bp, 17 predicted proteins | sample MGYA00510978_ERZ780202 | MGnify/ENA primary metagenome ERZ780202 (study PRJEB29588, sample SAMEA2155689) | human gut metagenome | biome: human gut; feature: human-associated habitat; material: faeces | place: Denmark | collected 2008/2010 ...
ACATTTGCTTGCTATGGCGGTGTGCGGGGCATACCCTGAGAGAATTACATTCTACGGTGGTGGAATAGCACTGTCGAAGGCAGGAATGGATAGCCTTTCCGACGCAAAAAGGCTTGTGATATTGTCGGCGGGGTGCGCTGTGAATCTGCTTGCCGCATCGGTTTATATGACTATGCCGGGCAATGATACGGTAGCAGTGTTCAGTGCGGTAAATCTGATTATATGCCTGTTCAACGCTTTACCGATCGGGTACTTTGACGGGGCAGGAATACTCGAAATACTGCTGTCAAAATTCTTGTCACTGAGAGTCGCAGAAAAAGTAAAAAGAGTTATCGGTGTAATGCTTTCAGTTGTAATGATTGCGGGCGTTATCATTTATTGCATCAGTTGCAACAAAAGCGTTTCGTTATCGCTCATTTTTGTTGTATTTTATCTGATGCTTGCGCAGTTTATCGGGTAGGGCTTGCAATAAGCGGATTTATGTAGTAAAATATACTTTATAACTATAATTTCGGAACGGAACGGAAGTAGAAAAATGCTGAAGGAAAAATTAGATAAAATTTTATTGAAGGTGCAGAAGCCGTCACGCTATATCGGCGGTGAGGTAAACGCTGTCGTGAAAGATAAAAGCAAGGTTGATATACGCTTTGCTTTCTGTTTTCCGGACACATACGATATAGGAATGTCACATCTCGGGATAAAGATACTCTATTCTCTCAAGAACAGCGTACCTAATTACTGGTGCGAACGTGTGTTCATGCCACTTCCGGATATGGAAGAGCAGATGAGAAAGAACGATATTCCTCTTTACGGTCTGGAAAGCCTTGATCCCATCAAGGATTTTGAGTTTATCGGCTTTACGCTCCAGTATGAGCTTTGCTATACAAATATCCTGTCGATGCTTGACCTTGCAGGTGTGCCTGTTTATTCAAAGGACAGAAAGGATCTGTTCCCGATAGTAATGGGCGGCGGTCCCTGTGTATGTAATGCAGAGCCTATTGCCGATTTCTTTGATCTGTTCGTACTCGGTGAAGGCGAAGAGGTCAACCTCAAGATGATGCAGCTTGCCGAAAAGTTCAAGAAAAACGGCGGCACGAAGCAGGAATATCTTGAACAGGCGGCACAGATTGAGGGAATCTATGTTCCGTCGCTCTATGATATAAGTTATAACGAGGACGGAACGGTAAAAGCAATAACACCGAAGAATAACGCCCCCGCAAAAGTCAGAAAGCAGATTATAGACGATTTTGACAAGGTCTATACTCCCGACAGCTTTGTTGTGCCTTATACTCAGATAGTACACGACAGATCGGTAGTCGAGGTGCTGAGAGGCTGTATCAGAGGCTGCAGATTCTGTCAGGCAGGCTTTATATATCGTCCTTTCAGAGAAAAATCAAAGGAAACTATAGTAAATCAGGTAATGAGCCTTACGGAAACCACAGGCTATGACGAGGTATCGCTTTCATCGCTGTCCACAAGCGACTACAGTGATATTGAGGGGCTTTTGAACGATATAACCGAATATACCGATAAGAAAGGTGTCAACCTTTCTCTCCCGTCACTGCGTATAGATAAATTCAGCGACGAGGTTGTAAAGAAGATAAAGAGCGTGAGAAGAAGCGGACTTACATTTGCTCCCGAGGCAGGCTCACAGCGTCTGCGTGACGTTATAAACAAGAATATCACCGAGGAAGCAATATTCAAAAGCTGTAAGATTGCCTTTGAGGGCGGATACAGCTCGGTCAAGCTGTATTTTATGCTCGGTCTGCCGACAGAAACGCTTGACGATATAAAGGCGATAAAGGAGCTTGCGGACAAGATAATCGATCTTTATTACAATACAGAGGGCAGAAGCAAAAAGGCGATAAGCATCTCAATCTCGCTGTCAACATTTATACCGAAGCCCTTCACACCCTTTGAATATGAGCCTCAGGCGACAGAGGAACAGATAAACGAAAGGCAGAAATATCTGCTTGATATTATAGGCTCAAAGGGCAGAAGACGTATTGATGTCAGCTGGAGCCATTATGATACGACAATACTTGAAGCTGTGCTTGCAAGAGGCGACAGAAAGCTGTCTGCGGTTATATATGAGGCGTGGAAGAACGGCTGTAAGCTGGACGGCTGGAACGAGTATTTCAAGCCTGATGTATGGAATGCGGCATTTGAGAAATTCGGCATCGACAAGGCGTTCTACGCAAACCGCAAGCGTGAATATGACGAGATCGCCCCGTGGGAGCATATGGATATGCTGTTTGACCGCAGTTTCCTTGTCAGAGAGAATATCAAGGCTCACGAAGAAAAAACGACCGCAAACTGCCGTGAAAAGTGTGCAGGCTGCGGCATAAACAAATGCTTAGGAAGGGCTTGCTTTAAATATGAATGAGAATAATATCGCTGTACGCTTGTTCTTTTCAAAGACGGGCAGAGCAAAGTATATATCGGCGCTTGACCTTATAACCTGTTTTCAGCGTGCGATAAGACGTACCGACATTCCGATATGGCACACACAGGGCTTCAATCCCCATACCTATGTCAATGTCAATCTGCCGCTCTCGCTCGGCAGCGAAGGCATAAACGAGTCTATGGATATAAAACTCACAGAGCAAATAGATTTCGATGTTGTACGGGATAAGCTCAATGCGGTTTTACCGCCGGACATCAGAATAATCAGAGTGGCTCTGCCGATAAAAAAACACACGGAAATAGAAAAATCGGTCTATTCAGTCGATATTGTCTGTGATTATGACAAGTTTGAGGAATTCATGAAACTGCCGGCTGTCGAAGTGGAGAAGAAGACAAAGAAGGGCATAACAACGCTTGATATAAAGCCGTTCACGGAAATCAAAGATTATAAACGAGGACACTTCACGCTGATAATGCCGTCAGGCTGTGACTTTACGCTTAATCCGTCGCTTTTCTTTGACGCTTTTGAGAAGTTCAGCGGCGAGGAAACCGAAAGGCTTGATATAGTAAGAACAGGCATACTTTGCAAGGACGGAACGCAGTTTGAATAATTCACGGTTATAGTGTGCCGATATGCGAAAACAGTAGTTGTTACCGAAAAAATTCACAAAAAACTATTGCAAATTTCGTATAAAGGTGCTATAATATTAAAGCATTTGAAATCCGCTGAGGGTATAAGTATGCCTTTTGGCATATACTGTCAGCGTGTTTAATGCCGTTAGTGCGAAAAGCACAAAGACATTAAAACGGGTAGTCCGCTGTATTTAACGGCAAAAGTTGCCGTTTTCCGTAGCGCAGAAAACGCACGGAGGATAAGCCGGTACAAGAATATCCGAAAACAGGAGGAAAAACATGGACGCATTAAAACTCATTGCACAGGACAGCCTTAAGGCAGATGCACCTCAGTTCAACGTAGGTGACACAGTTAAGGTACACGTACGCATCGCTGAAGGCGACAAGTTCCGTATCCAGATATTCGAGGGTACAGTTATCGCCAAGAAGCATGGCGGTGTAAGCGAAACATTCACAGTAAGAAGAGTAGCTCACGGCTGCGGTATCGAAAGAGTATTCCCTCTTCACTCACCTACAGTAGAGAAGGTTGAGATCGTAAGAGAAGGTAAGGTACGCAGAGCTAAGCTCTATTATCTTCGTGACAGAGTTGGTAAGGCAGCTAAGGTTAAGTCCAAGATATAAGACCTTACATCATTTCCTCATCGAATTTTCAAGGCAGTGGCATTTTGCCACTGCATAAATTCGATATTTAATTCTGAAGGGACGCACTATGGAAGAAAAGAACTTAACGGAAAATCAGAATAACGGCGCTATTGATAAAAAGAATTTCTTTGCCGATATGTTCGACTGGATGTGCAGTATTTTTTCAGCCATTTTGTGCTTTATTGTTATATTTGCACTGCTTGCCCGTGTGATCACGGTTGACGGTGAGTCGATGGTTCCGACGCTTCAGGATCAGCAAAGACTTATCGTATCTGATATGTTCTATACTCCGCAGTACGGAGATATCGTCATACTCTATGCCGATAAATTGCCGAACGAAGCAACACAGAGCTACGGAAAGCCGATAGTCAAGAGAGTTATCGGTCTGCCGGGAGATAAGATCAAAATAGATTTTGTTAACGGCATTGTATACAGAAACGGTGAAGCGCTGACAGAGGAGTACACAAATACTCCGACCAATCTTCCCGAAAACTTCCCCATAAACGGTGAAATCACGGTTGAAGAGGGCAAAGTGTTCGTATTGGGCGATAACAGAAACTACTCAAAGGACAGCAGAAGTAATCAGGTTGGACAGGTTGATATGCGCTATATAATGGGTAAGGCATATCTAAGGATCTGGCCTTTAAACGCACTGGGAACAGTTTAAACGGAGGGGTAATGGCACAGGTATCCAATATACAGTGGTTTCCGGGTCATATGACCAAAACCAAGCGACAGATAGAAGCAAGCTTAAAGCTTGTTGACGCTGTTGCGGAAATAGTAGACGCAAGAATACCCGAATCCAGCAGAAACCCCGTTATAAGCGAGATAACCGGCTCAAAGCCCAGAATTATCCTGCTTAATAAATGTGATTATGCGGACGAAAAAGTAACCGCAGAATGGCAGAAATATTATACAGCACAGGGCTACAAGGCTATGATATGCGATTGCAGAAGCGGTAAAGGTGTAAAGGCTTTTACACCGAACGTCAAGAATCTGCTTTCGGATCTGCTTGCAAAACGTAAGGCAAAAGGTCTTGTCGGTCAGTCGCTGAGAGTTATGGTAGTAGGTATACCGAATGTCGGTAAATCTTCTTTCATAAACAGAATTTCTAAAGCCGGCAAAACCAAGGTCGAGGACAGACCCGGTGTTACAAGAGGCGCTCAGTGGGTATCTCTTGATAAGGAGCTTGAACTGCTCGATACTCCCGGAATACTCTGGCCGAAGTTTGATGATCAGCAGGTAGCGATAAAGCTCGGCTATACGGGCGCTATCAAGGACGATGTAATGGATGTCTGCGAGCTTGCGGACAGTTTACTCGGTTACCTGTGGGAAAACTACAAGGGAAACGTTATCGCACGTTACAAGCTGGACGAAAACACGGAAAAGCCCGACCTTGAAATGATAGCAAGAAAGCGCGGAATGCTTATTTCGGGCGGCGAGCCTGATATAGAAAGAGCGTCGGCGGCTGTACTCGATGAATTCAGGAGTGGTAAACTTGGCAGGATCTCTCTCGAAAGACCTTAAGACAGGCGAAGAAAAGAAAGATTTATTTCTTTACGATAATGAAATGAGAATACGGTGCGGCGTTATCTGTGGTATTGACGAAGCGGGCAGAGGACCTCTTGCGGGCGATGTCTATGCGGCGGCTGTTATACTTCCCGATGATATAATCATTGACGGGATAAATGACAGCAAAAAGCTGACCGAGAAAAAGCGTGAAGCCCTGTTTGACATTATCCGTGAGAAAGCTGTCAGCTACTGCATAGCTACAGCCTCTGTCGAAGAAATCGACAGTATGAATATACTTAATGCCGCTATGCTTGCTATGAAAAGAGCATACGAGGGTCTTGATGTACAGCCTGATACCGCACTTATCGATGGTAATAAGACACCGGGGCTTGATATCACAGAAAAAGCAATTGTCAAGGGTGACGCAACAAGTGCGTCAATAGCGGCGGCATCAATACTCGCAAAGGTAGCCCGTGACCGTTATATGAAGGAGCTTGCTGAAAAGTATCCTCAGTATATGTTTGAGAAACATAAGGGCTACGGAACAAAACTCCATTATGAAATGCTGGACAAATACGGTGCAAGTGACATTCACCGTAAGAGCTTTCTTGTAAAGTATTATGAATCAAGAAATGGCTCAGACAAGTAACGATAAAGCCGTGAAAGGTAAACTCGGTGAAGATTTCACCGCAGATTATCTTATCAAAAACGGCTATGATATTATAACAAGAAATTACCGCAGACCCTGCGGGGAGATAGATATCATTGCAACAAAAGGAGATATACTTGCTTTTGTTGAAGTGAAAACACGCAAGTACAGAAGTCTTGTAAGCGGGGCAGAGGCGGTAGGATATAAGAAAAAAGGCAGGATAATCGCAACTGCCGATATATTTCTTGCCGATTACGACACCGATAAGACTATCCGTTATGATATAGCGGATGTAACAGTTTCGTCAGGTACTGCTGTGCGTGTGATTGATTTCAATTATTACGAGGACGCATTCGACACTACCGGATATGAAACGCAATTTTAACAAAGAAGGATGTTTGCTATGAACTACAAAAGCACCAGAGATGTCAAGGTAAATGTACCGAGCGCTTACGCTATCTCTCAGGGACTTTCGGCTGACGGCGGACTTTTTGTTCCCGAAAATCTCCCGAAGCTCTCTGAAGAAAAGATAATGTCGCTGTGCGATATGTCGTATGCCGAAAGAGCTTACGAGATATTCAGACTTTTCCTTACAGACTTTACCGATGATGAGATAAAGCACTGCGTAAACGGCGCTTACAACGATAAGAATTTTGCGACCGACAACATCGCTGAGATCTCTCACCTTATCCCCGGTACATACATTCTTGAGCTGTGGCACGGTCCTACCTGTGCATTCAAGGATATGGCACTTCAGATTCTACCTTATCTGCTCACAACTTCCGCAAAGAAGACAATTGACGGTAAGAAGATTTCTATCCTCGTTGCTACAAGCGGTGATACCGGTAAAGCGGCTCTTGAAGGCTTCAAGGACGTTGACGGCACATCAATAATGGTATTCTATCCCGAGGACGGCGTAAGCAATATGCAGAAGCGTCAGATGACAACTCAGGAAGGAAGCAACGTAAACGTTTGCGCTGTTGTCGGCAACTTTGATGATTGCCAGAGCGGCGTTAAGCAGATATTCACAGACAAGAGCGTTATCGCTGAGCTTGAAAAGGCAAATACCGTATTCTCAAGTGCGAATTCTATAAACTGGGGCAGACTTGCTCCCCAGATAATCTACTACGTTTCATCTTATGTTCAGCTTGTAAAGGACGGCGAGCTTAAGTACGGCGAAAAGCTGAATGTAGTAGTACCTACAGGTAACTTCGGTAATATACTTGCCGCATATTATGCTAAGCAGATGGGTATTCCGATAGGCAAGCTGATATGTGCGTCAAATGCTAACAACGTGCTTACCGACTTTATTAATACAGGCATCTATGACAGAAACAGAAAGTTCTACACGACTGTTTCTCCCTCAATGGATATACTTATTTCGAGCAACCTTGAAAGACTGCTGTATCACCTCACGGGTGAAGACGACAAGCTGATAAACGAGTGGTTCACAGCTCTTAAGAACGACGGCAGATACGAAGTAAACGACAGCGTAAAGGCGGCTATCAAGGAAAACTTCTATGCCGGATGCTGCAACGATGAGCAGACAAAGGGTGCAATCAAGGAAGTATTCGGTGAATACAGCTACCTTATGGACACTCACACTGCCGTTGCTTACAAGGTATATGAGGATTACAAGAAGAAGACGGGCGACAACACAAAGACGCTTATCGCTTCTACGGCTAACCCCTACAAGTTCGGCTTTGCGGTATATGATGCTCTGGGCGGCGAAACTGAGGGCGTTGACGAGTTTGAGCTTATCGGCAAGCTTGAAAAGCTCACTAAGACAACCTGCCCCAAGGCACTTTCCGATACAAAGAACAAGCCTGTAAGATTTACAGGTTCAATAAAGCCCGAAGAAATGGCTGATGCAGTTCTGAAATTTATAAACAAGTAATTAAGGAGCGTTTATTTGAAAGTTTTCACAATGGGAGATCTTCATCTGCCGTTTGGCAGACCAAAGCCGATGGATATTTTCGGTGGCTGGGAAAATTACACCGAGCGTATCGAAAACAATTGGAACAGTATTGTCGGTGAAGATGATTGCGTTGTGATACCCGGTGATCTCAGCTGGGCAATGTCGCTTGAGGAGGCCCTTCCGGATTTTGAGTTTGTGAGTAAAAAACTACATGGCAGGAAGATAATCTCAAAGGGCAACCACGATTACTGGTGGACAACAATAAAGAAAATGAACACCTTTTTACAGACAAACGGCTTTGATAATATAAGAATTCTGCATAACAATGCTTTTGAAGAATGCGGAATCGCAATATGCGGAACAAGAGGCTGGATAAATGATGACGGCGAACCGCAGGATGAGCTTGTATTACTCAGGGAAGCCGGCAGAATGGAAGCAACGCTTCAGGCTGCGATGGCTACAGGTCTTGAGCCTGTTGTATTTATACATTACCCGCCGATATACGGCAATGAGCAGAATGACTACATTCTTGATGTAATGTCGAAGTATCCCGTGAAGCGGTGCTTCTACGGTCACGTTCACAGTGCTCCGTGCTTTCCGAAGGCATTTCAGGGCGAAAGGGACGGAATTACCTACAGAATGGTGTCGGCTGACTATGTTAAATTTACACCTGTACTTGTGCAGGAATAAAATACAATAATATGCATCGCCGTATATAAGGCTTTGCAAAAACGGAGGATTTTTCAAATGGAGATCATTTCAAACAACAAGACCGCTACAAATACGGTTGAAGTAGAATTCAAGGCAACAGCCGAAGAATTCGAGCAGGCAGTACAGGCAGCTTATTTAAAGAAGAAAAAGAACATCAACGTTCCCGGTTTCAGAAAGGGTAAGGCACCCCGTAAGATAATCGAGGCTGAGTACGGCGAAGGCGTTTTCTATGAAGATGCTGTAAACGGTATGTACCAGAAGAGTGTTTCAGAAGTAATCGACGAGCTTAAGCTTGAAGTTGTTGATATGCCCAATATCGAAGTAACAGAAGTAAGTAAGGAAAACGGTGTTTCTTTCAAGGCTACTTTCACAACAAAGCCCGAAGTTGAAATCAAGGACTACAAGGGTATAAAGGTTAACAAGACTGTCAAGACTGTAACTGACGAAGATGTTGCAAACGAACTCAAGAGATATCAGGAGAAGGACGCAAGAATAATCGACGTTACAGACAGAGCGCTTCAGAAGGGCGATACAGCAGTATTCGACTTTGAAGGTTTCGTTGACGGCCAGCCTTTTGAAGGCGGCAAGGCTGAGCACTTCTCGCTCGAAATCGGCAGTGGTCAGTTTATTCCCGGCTTTGAGGACGGTATGGTAGGTCACAGCATTGACGAAGAGTTTGATGTTAACGTTACATTCCCCGAAAACTACAATGCTGAAAACTTAAAGGGCAAGCCTGCAGTATTCAAGTGCAAGATCCATGAGATCAAGGCTAAGGAATACGCTGAGCTTGACGATGAGTTTGCTAAGGATGTAAGCGATTTCGATACGCTTGACGAATTCAAGGCTGACATCAGAGCTAAGCTTGAAGAGAGCGCTAAGAACGCCGCTGACGCTAAGCTTGACGCTGACATCACAGACGCTGTTATCGAGAAGCTTGAGGGCGAGATTCCCGACGCTATGATCAACAACCGTGTTGACGACCTTGTTCGTGACTGGGAATACAGAAACAGATATCAGGGTATCACAGTAGCTGATTATCTGAAGTTCACAAACACAACAATCGAGCAGTTCAAGGAGAACTTCAAGGAGCCCGCTGCTAAGCAGGTAAAGCTCAGACTTGCTCTTGAGAAGATTGCTCAGATCGAAAACGTTGCTGTTACAGATGAGGACGTTGAGAAGGAATACGCTGAGATGGCTGAAAACTACAAGATGGAGCTTGACAAGGTCAAGGCTCTCGTTGCTGAGGAAGCTCTCAGAAAGGATCTTGAGGTTGAAAAGGCATTCGACATTGTTCGTGAGAGTGCAGACGTAACCGAAGTTACTGAATAATTTAGTTTTACAATCGGGAGCTTTCTGTATCGTATATGGAAAGCTCTTTATTGTCTGTATGAAAAGGAAAGGCAGGAGTTTTATGAGTTTAGTACCAACCGTCATTGAACAGACAGGCAGAGGAGAAAGAGCATATGACATTTTTTCAAGACTGCTTAACGACAGAATTATAATGCTTAACGAAGAAGTAAACAATGTTACTGCGGGACTTGTAGTTGCACAGCTGCTGTTCCTTGAGGGACAGGATCCCGACAAGGACATCAGTCTTTATATCAACAGCCCCGGCGGTTCTATCTCCGCAGGTATGGCTATATACGACACTATGAATTACATCAAGTGCGACGTGTCGACAATTTGCGTTGGTATGGCGGCTTCTATGGGTGCGTTCCTGCTTTCAAGCGGCGCTAAGGGCAAACGTTTCTGCCTGCCGAACTCGGAAGTTATGATACACCAGCCCCTTATAAGCGGTGGACTTAGCGGTCAGCAGACAGATATCACGATCCACGCAAAGTATCTTGAAAAGACAAGAGAAACACTTGAAAAGATAATGGCGGACAACTGTGGCAAGAGCTATGAACAGCTCCACAAGGACTGCGAAAGAGATAACTTCCTTTCGGCAGAAGAGGCTTGTGCTTACGGCCTTGTTGATAAGGTAATTGCAAAGAGATAACCGGATGAAAGGAAATTAACCAATGCTTAGATGCAGTTTCTGTGAAAGAACTGAAGATCAGGTTGAGAGAATTATATACGGTGCAAGCGGATGTATCTGCAACGACTGCATAGTAGCGTCATACCAGATGCTTATGGAGCAGGAGGGCAAGGCAGACACAAAGAAGTCAAAGGGCAAGCACGAGGATGAGCATGAGCTTATTAAGCCAGCTGATCTCAAGGCTGTACTTGATAAATATATTGTAGGTCAGGACGAAGCCAAGAAGACTATCTGCGTTTCCGTATATAACCACTATAAAAAGAACTTCTGCGGCGACGACGCAAAGGCAGATGAGATAGAGCTTCAGAAGAGCAACGTGCTTCTGCTCGGTCCTACCGGTGTGGGTAAGACGATGATTGCACAGACGCTTGCAAATATCCTGAAAGTTCCGTTTGCCATTGCAGACGCAACAACGCTCACTCAGGCAGGCTATGTCGGCGAAGATGTTGAAAATGTACTTCTCAGACTTATTCAGGCGGCTGATTATGATATTGAGGCGGCTGAACACGGCATTATCTATATCGATGAGATAGATAAGATAACGAGAAAGTCTGAAAATACTTCAATCACCCGTGACGTAAGCGGTGAGGGTGTACAGCAGGCACTGCTCAAGATAATTGAGGGTACTGTATCGAATGTTCCTCCCCAGGGCGGAAGAAAGCACCCCAACCAGGAGTTTATACAGATAAATACTAAAAATATCCTGTTTATCTGCGGCGGAGCTTTTGAGGGTATCGATAAGCTGATAATGCAGAGAACAAGCTCATCCGCACTTGGTTTCGGCGCCGATGTAAAGAGCAAGCAGGATAACAAGATAAACGAGGCGCTCCATCAGGTAGAACCGGAAGATCTTGTGAAGTTCGGCATTATCCCTGAGCTTGTCGGCAGACTTCCTGTTATCGCTGTACTTGACGACCTTGACGAGGACGCACTTGTAAAGATATTGTCAGAGCCGAAGAACGCTATCTTAAAGCAGTATAAGTATATGTTCTCACTTGATAATATCGAGCTCGAAATTACCGATGATGCTATGCGTGCCATTGCAAAGAAAGCGGCTGAAAGAAAGACAGGTGCAAGAGGTCTGAGAACAGTAGTAGAAGAAGCTCTTTCCGATACTATGTTCAACGCTCCGAGCGATGAGAGTATAACAAAGGTCGTGCTCACAGGAGAATGCGTTACCGAAGGCAAAAAGCCCGAAATAATCAGAGATGCAAATGCCGCAAAGCTGAAAAAGAGTGCGGAGAAGAAGGCACTCAAGAAGAACGCAGTCTGAGTTGTGACAGATAGAGGATCATAAATACAGTCCCGGTACAGCTTTTGTGTCGGGCTGTATCTGTTTTACAGGTGACAGTCGTCTGATGCTATGTCGCATATAAAAAAATAAAAAAAATTGAAAATAGTATTTACAAAAGCAATTTTGTGTGCTATAATAACTTTGTTGTGCACTGCACACAATCAATTCTTGTCTTGGCTCTGTGGAGAATGCTCGTTATGAGAAACACCGTTTCCCGCCGCTATGACAAAGAAAATATTTTTAAGAGGTGTAACCATGCTTTTAAAGGAAGAAAAGACAGCGGTTATCGAAGCTAACCGCACACACGAGAACGACACAGGTTCTCCCGAAGTACAGATCGCTATTCTTACAAAGAGAATCAACGATTTAACAGAACACTTAAAGACACACAAGAAGGATCACCACTCACGCCGTGGTCTTCTTAAGATGGTTGGTCACAGACGTAATCTGTTAAACTACCTCGCTAAGAAGGATATCGAACGCTACCGTGCAATAGTAGCTAAGCTCGGTCTTCGTAAGTAAGAGTTCAAAAAAGGGCAGGGCATTTTTTGTTCTGCCCTTTAACCCTTATTTCAGACATCATTTTCTGACGTAAAGAGAAGCAGTGCAGTCAGCAATAAATTGAACGGAATAACAGTATTCCGCTGAATTTATTGCTAACGCTGTTTCTCTGAAATAAAACAGGAGGAACGATATGTTCGAGAATTACAAAACATTCAAAACGACATTTGCAGGCCGTGAGCTTATGGTCGAAACCGGTAAGGTATGCGGACTTGCAAACGGTTCTTGCTGGGTACACTACGGCGAAACAGTCGTAATGGTAAACGTTACAGCAAGTGCAAAGCCCAGGGAAGGCGTTGACTTTTTCCCTCTCGCAGTAGACTATGAAGAAAAGCTCTACGCAGTAGGAAAGATCCCCGGCGGTTACTTAAAGAGAGAGGGCAGACCCAGCGAAAAGGCTATACTGAACTCCCGTGTAGTTGACCGTCCTATGCGTCCTCTGTTCCCCAAGGATATGAGAAATGACGTTGCTATCGTTATGACGGTTCTCGCAGTAGATCCCGAAACACAGCCTGAGATCATCGCTATGATCGGCGCTTCTATCGCAGTTTCCATTTCCGATATTCCGTGGAACGGTCCTATCGGCGGCATCTCCGTAGGTCTTGTTGACGGTGAGATTGTTCTTATGCCTAACGCAGAGCAGAGAGCAAAGTCAGACCTTCAGCTTACCGTTGCGTCAAGCGAGAAGAAGGTCGTAATGATTGAAGCCGGCGCAAACGAAGTTGACGATGACACAATGCTCAAGGCTATTATGGCAGGTCACGAAGAGATCAACAAGTCACTTATCCCCTTCATCAAGCAGATTCAGGCTGAGATCGGCAAGCCTAAGTTCAGCTTCCCCTCAATGGAGGTTGATCACGATCTGTTCGAGGCTATTCAGAACAAGTATACCGAGCAGGTAAAGTTTGCTCTTGATACGGATGACAAGAATGTCCGTGAGGAGCGTTTACAGCCTATAAAGGATGCTATCCACGCTGAATTTGATGAGCAGTATCCCGATAAGGCAGCTATGATCGACGAGTGCATCTACAAGTTACAGAAGTTTATCGTAAGACGTTGGCTCTTAGACGAGCAGAAGCGTGTTGACGGCAGAGGTATGGACGAGATGCGTCCTCTTGCGGCAGAAGTAGGACTTCTCCCCAGAGTACACGGTTCAGGTCTGTTTACCCGTGGTCAGACACAGGTTATGACAATCACGACATTAGGTCCTGTAAGCGACAGCCAGAAGCTTGATGGCATTGACGAAGAAGAAACAAAGCGTTATATGCACCATTACAATTTCCCTGCATACTCTGTAGGTGAAACAAAGTCGAGCAGAGGTCCCGGCAGACGTGAGATCGGTCACGGCGCACTTGCACAGAGAGCGCTCGAACCCGTTATCCCTCCTGTTGAAGAATTCCCCTACGCAATAAGACTTGTATCTGAAGTTCTTTCTTCAAACGGTTCAACATCACAGGCTTCTATCTGCGGTTCTACACTTTCGCTGATGGACGCAGGCGTTCCGATAAAGTCACCTGTTGCAGGTATTTCATGCGGCCTTATCACAGAAGGCGACCGTTGGATGACAATGGTAGATATCCAGGGTCTTGAAGACTTCTTCGGCGATATGGACTTCAAGGTAGGCGGTACTCATAAGGGTATTACAGCTATCCAGATGGATCTTAAGATCGACGGTCTTACACCCGAGATCATCAAGGACGCATTCGCAAAGACGCACAAGGCAAGAGATTATATCCTTGACGAGATTATGCTCAAGGCTATTCCTGAGCCTCGTCCCACTGTAAACAAGTACGCTCCCAAGATGCTCAACTACAAGGTACCCGTTGATAAGATAAGAGAAGTTATCGGTACAGGCGGTAAGGTTATACAGAAGCTCTGCGCAGACTTCGAGGTTAAGATAGATATCGATGAAGAGGGTAATGTATTTATCTGCGGTCAGGATCTTGAAAAGGCTCAGAACTGCGTAGCGATGATAAAGGCTATCACATCACCTCCGGAGGTTGGTGCTATCTACAAGGGCAAAGTCGTTCGTATAATGAACTTCGGTGCTTTCGTTGAGATTGCTCCCGGCAAGGACGGTATGGTACACATCTCAGAGCTTGAAAACAGAAGAGTTGAAAAGGTTGAAGATGTTGTTTCTATCGGTGATGAGATAATCGTAAAGGTTCTCGAAATCGACAACCAGGGTAAGATCAGACTTTCAAGAAAGGCTGCTCTTGCTGAAATCGAAGCAAAGAAGAAAAACGGCTGATTAAGCTGAAAATTGAAAAATCAGACCTGTGGGAAATTCTCACAGGTCTTTTTATGTGCAATTTCGGCTTGCAATGACACCGTGTTTGTGATATACTTATACTGTATTATTATGTGATAACAGCGTAGTTTACTGTATATTCTCAGCCCTTTCGCTAAAAATATAAAGAGAAAATTTCAGCAAAGGAGCAGGGTATGAATAAAGATAATATCACAAATAATGAACAACCCGATGACGAAAACGAAGAACAGGTAGGTATGGAACAGGCATCGGATAACGGCATATTCGCATCGGTGAATGCCGAATATAATATCCATTGCCTTAACGTAATCGGTCAGATAGAGGGTCACTATATTCTTCCGCCGCAGAACAAGACGACAAAGTATGAGCATATCATGCCTGCGCTGGTAGCAATAGAGCAGGATATGAGCATAGACGGTCTGCTTATAATTCTCAATACGGTCGGCGGCGATGTAGAAGCAGGTCTTGCAATATCTGAGCTTATCGCCGGAATGTCAAAGCCCACCGTGTCAATTGTTGTCGGCGGCGGTCATTCAATCGGTGTTCCGCTTGCTGTCAGCTGTAAAAAGAGTTTTATTGTTCCGAGTGCTACAATGACTGTTCACCCTGTAAGAATGAACGGGCTTGTTCTTGGTGTTCCTCAAACTCTTTCTTATTTTGAAAAAATGCAGGACAGAATAGTTAATTTTGTGGTTAACAACTCTTCTATTGATAAAAAGAGTTTTAAGGCGCTTATGATGAAAACAGGCGAGCTTGTTATGGACGTCGGCACGGTGCTTGACGGTGAGGACGCAGTTAACTGTGGTCTGATTGACGAACTCGGCGGTCTTAGCGATGCTCTTGATTTTTTAGATAAAATGATTGAGGAGAGATAATATGCTTTGGAGTATTATTAATGAAGCTGATATTTTCTACTCCTCAAAATCAATATGTCAAAACAATACTGTCAGGTCAAGCAACCCTTACAGTTATATACGCACCGGTTATCATTTGGATAACGCATATTTATTCGGAGGTATAGATGATGTGGATTTTAACAGCAATATTTCAGGCGATAGGACAGGCATTCACTTGGGTGTTCCCCGTGTCTGAAAGCGGACATTCTGTAATTTTTCATAATTTTTCAGGCAGATTTACAAACGCTTGCTCGCAGTTGACAGGCGTTATACATATAGGAATTGCAATTGGTTTATTTATTGCGTTTTATAAATTATTTATAAGCCTTTTCAAAAACTTTTTCGCAACTTGGAACGATATTTTTCATAAAAGACTCGATTTGAAAAACATACCTCCTCAAAGGGAATTTATGTTTATGACGATTCTTTCGTTTGTATTCTTTATCGTTTATGCAATTCCCGCAGGGAAATACGGTAATGTGTATATGCTTTTTAACAGAACATCGCATAATAAGACTATATTGGGCGAAGGAGTTTGCATTGCTCTTTTAGGTGTTCTTCTTATTGTAACTAATTCTCTTATCAATTCAAACAGAAACAAACTTCCAAATTGGGCAAATGCGGTAATTTTAGGTTTAATCGGATTTCTTGCATTGCCGACGGGCGGTTGCTCCTTTATGGGTGCAATTTTCGCTTTTATGATTTTGCTTGGTATGAGCCAAAAATATGCGATTAGATATGCCGTTACAATGTCTGTTCCTACTCTTATTGTAATGGGGATAATTGAACTTTGTGTGGCTGTTACCAAAATTAATATTTTTTCGGCGATAATCGGGCTTGTTATCTCGATTATAGCTTCGTTTTTTGCAATTAAGCTGTTTATATTTGTACTGAAAAAACGTGCGTTGAATTATATTGCATATTATGATATTTCAATCGGTGTAATCAGTGCAATTATCGGAACTTTTCAACTTGTTATAAAATAATAAGAGGTAAATATGGCAACAAAAAAGACTAATAAAAAAACTAAACAGAATACATCTAAAAAAACATCATCTAATAGGCAAAAAACTGCAGACAGGGCTGACGCAATACGAGTATCTGAAATTGCAACAGTTGCCGTTTCGGTTATACTTTTCTGCCTTGCCATTGTTTCAGGCAACGGTGTGTGGAATGTGCTGCATAATGTATATGTCGGCATATTCGGTATGTTTGCCGCTATTGTTTTGCCGCTTTTGACCATTGTTGTTACAGTTATATTTTCGGCTAAGGGTGACGATGCTTACGGTTACACGGCTAAGATAGTAGAAGCGTTTGTAATGGTTTTCATTCTCGCAACATTTATTCATGTTGTTAAAAATTCAACAGGCGATGCATTTAAGGAAACTATAATTAACAGTTATAAATCAGCAAGTTTTGAATTTAACGGTGGTTTCATCGGTGCAGTGTTAGGCTGGCTTTTGCTCACTCTCGGTAAAGCACCGGCTGTTATTATAAGCGTTGTGCTGTTTATTGTTGATTTGCTTCTTATGACAGGTCTTACTATATTTCAATTTGTTGCAGGTGCGGCTAAGCCAGCAAAAGTTACATACGAAAAGGTTGCTCCGGCTATTGAAGAACGAATTGAACGCAGAAGAATGAATAAAGAAAATATTGATGTTCCGCTTGATACTCAGCCGCCTGAGGAAGAAGATAAAAAGCCTAAATCAAGAAAAAAGAAGGCTGCCTCTTCCGACGAGGAAATGACTAAGGTACCTAAGGAAATAATTGACGAAATAAACCGTGAAAATTCCAATATCGAAATGCTGAAAAATGCTACGGGTAGAAAAGAGGAAAAGAAGCCTAAGAGTATTGATGAAATAGTTAAGGATGCTTCAGAGGATAAATCTAATGAGAAAAAAGCAGATAAAAGTAAAGAATTTACTGTTTCCAAAGAAGCAATGGAATCAGGCATAAACGATTATAAACTTCCGTCTGTAGAACTTCTCAGCTTGCCTAAGAAAAAATCAACTGCAGATATCAGCGGTGAACTTAAGGAAAACGCTCAAAGGCTTATTGAAACGCTTCGCTCATTTAATGTTAATGCAACTATTACCGATATATCACGAGGCCCTACGGTTACAAGATATGAGCTTAAGCCTGCGGCAGGTGTGCGTATTTCTAAAATTACAAATCTTGCTGATGATATAGCACTTAATCTTGCTGCTACTCATGTTCGAATTGAGGCGCCTATTCCGGGCAAAGCCGCAGTAGGTATCGAAGTTCCTAATACTGTTAAAAATACAGTTTCTATGCGTGAACTTATAGACACACCTGAGTTTTATGAGCAACGTTCACTTCTTTCTGCCGGTATCGGTAAGGATATTGCGGGTAATTGTGTTTATTGTGATATTGCAAAAATGCCGCACCTTCTTGTTGCAGGTACAACAGGTTCCGGTAAATCCGTTTGTATGAACTCAATTATTACATCTATTCTTTACAGAGCTAAGCCTGACGAGGTTAAATTCTTAATGATTGACCCTAAGCAGGTTGAATTTTCAAAATATGCAAATATTCCGCATCTTCTTGTTCCTGTTGTAACTGACCCACGCAAAGCGGCAGGTGCTCTCGGTTGGGCTGTAAGTGAAATGCTTCAGCGTTATCAAAAGCTTTCACAGGTTGGCGTTCGTGACATTGAGGGATACAATAAATATGTTCAAAAGCATGAGGATATGGAGTCTATGCCTAAAATCTGTATCTTTATAGATGAATTTGCGGATTTGATGATGGCGGCTCCCAAAGAGGTTGAAGATTCTGTTTGCCGTCTTGCGCAAATGGCACGTGCTGTCGGTATGCATCTTGTTATTGCAACTCAAAGGCCGTCTGTTGACGTTATTACAGGTCTTATTAAAGCTAATATTTCATCAAGAATTGCACTTACCGTTTCATCCCAAATCGATTCTCGTACTATTCTTGATGCCGCAGGTGCCGAAAAGCTTCTCGGCCACGGTGATATGCTTTATAATCCTATCGGTGCTTCAAAACCGCTTCGTGTTCAAGGTTGTTTCATTTCAGATGAAGAAGTTGAAGCGCTTTGTGATTTCGTTAAAAATCAGGGTGAAAGTCAATATGATGAAGAAATCGCTAAGGAAATTGAAGCCAAGGCGGTTCAAGATAAGAAATCTTCTCCGTTTGAGGATGACGGCGATGCAGAGCAGCTTGATGTACTTTTTGACAAAGCTGTTGATATTGTACTTGAAACCGGGACTGCTTCCACTTCATTTTTACAACGTAAGCTTTCCGTAGGCTATGCACGTGGCGCTAAGATTATTGACCAGCTTGAGGAAAAGGGCATTATAGGTCCTGCTAACGGTTCAAAAGGCAGAGAAATACTTATCAATCGCCAGCAATGGCTTGAAATGCAGGCTTATTCGTCAAATAAAGTTCCTTTTACTTCAGAAAATACCGAGCAAATGTCATTTGATGAGGATGAGATTGAAGATGACGGTGTTGTGTCTGAAAATTATAGCGATATTGATGAATAATTAGATATTGTACCTGAAATTTAATTTGTGCAATTGTATAATTTGATTGTTTAGAGGAAATATATGAATGATTTTCTACCTATAAATAAAAAAGAAATGCTTGAACGAGGTTGGCAAGATGTTGATTTTGTCTTTGTAACAGGCGACAGCTATGTTGACCACCCGTCGTTCGGCGTAGCCATACTTACAAGGCTTTTGGAAAAAGAGGGCTACAGAGTTGCCGTTTTAAGTCAACCTAATTGGAAAAATGACGGCGATTTTACACAATTCGGCCGTCCTCGTTTAGCTTTTATGGTTACAAGCGGTAATATTGATTCAATGGTTGCTCACTATACTGCTGCCAAAAGGCTGAGACATGATGACGCTTATACTGCCGGAGGTATTGCAGGAAAAAGACCTGACAGGGCAGTTATTGTTTATTCAAATATTATTAAAAGGATATATCCTGATTGCCCTGTTATTATTGGCGGTCTTGAAGCGTCACTTCGCCGATTTGCTCATTATGATTATTGGGATGACGGAATCAGACCGAGTATTCTTATTGATTCAAAAGCTGATTTGCTAACCTATGGTATGGGTGAAAAGCAAACTGTTCAAATAGCCAAAAGACTTGACAGCGGTGAGGATATCTCTACTATGCACGATATTCTCGGAACCTGCTATACCTGCCCAACATATGAAACGCCGTATGACGGTGTTGAAGTTCCGAGCTTTGACAATGTATTAAACAGTAAAAAGGAATATGCAAAATCTTGCAGAATTGAGCAGGATGAGCAGGACCATATTCGTGGTAGACTTATTAAGCAAAAACACGGCAAAGTAATGGTTGTCCAAAATAAACCTATGCCGCCGCTTAATCAAAACGAACTTGATAAAATTTATT
>ERZ780202.806-NODE-806-length-19939-cov-3.003168_pt1 | contig 19939 bp, 24 predicted proteins | sample MGYA00510978_ERZ780202 | MGnify/ENA primary metagenome ERZ780202 (study PRJEB29588, sample SAMEA2155689) | human gut metagenome | biome: human gut; feature: human-associated habitat; material: faeces | place: Denmark | collected 2008/2010 ...
TTCCATATTCTTACTCCTTTCTCCGGCAGTTGCGCCGGCGCAACTAATTTTCCCACAAAAATAAGACCGCAAACCGGTCTCGCTCTAATTTCCATATATCCTCCCGTCCAAAACTACATAAAGTTTAATTCTGTACCAACATATTCACCGTACACACGGTTCCCATCCACGGTATAGTGCGTACCATCATAGGTAAGTTCATTGATATTGTGCAGACAGAACCCAGCTTCTCTGACTGCATCTATGACACGTACGCCATAATACTTTCCAATCTCATACATCGCTGTCCTGATTGCCTCATGACCGCCATCAATGGTCAGCCCCCGAAAAGCGTTCATGGTTGGTGTTATCAGCCGAATCTTGATGTGTGGATTCTTCCATCTTGCCCACTCAATGATTTTAGCGATTGCGGCATGATATTTCTGCGTGTTGAATAGCTCCCAATATGCATCTACCGTGCTAATTTCTTCGTCATTATGTGTAATCGTTTTTCCGTCCTCTATATCTGCTACAGTTCCTCCTATAATATAGGGGATATCTTCTATGGTGGAATTAACGCCGCCATTTGTCCCGACCATGATCGTTACGGTAGATGCTCTCGAAAAGTCAACATCATCCGTACACACTTTGTCCACGAGGGAGGTTGCTGTAAGCCCAGAGTAGGCATAATTAACAATCGCATACCCGGTTATATCACGGATATATTTCTGGAATCCCCCATTAGTCCCCTGTGTGATGGAATCACCAAATGTATACATGACTTCACCCTTGTGTAATTGGGTGATATTCTCTGGCGCCGTATTCCCAGGTGTCGTCCAATCGGCTGATGTGCCTTGTACCATACAGAACACTACAGGATCGGTAGTAGCACAAGCAATCTTAAACCTTGCTGCTCCTAATGGTGCTGTAACTGTCTGTAGACTGTGACTTTCATTGTCAACTACCTTAGTTGTTATGTCATGTACGAACAACTTAACCCCGTTCTGTGAAAAATCTATACCGGCTCCAGGCGATTCCGTTTTCACTCCAGTAGAACAGATTGTGGAACCTGTTTCATCCACGAACGCCATATACTGGTTATCCTTATCCAGAAAATTAAATGTATAATTGTGTAGTTCTTCCACATCTACAACAAATGTGATCCAATTATTATCCGTAAAAAAATCTCCTGCAGGTGACAGGTATCCTCTCTTCACTTCGGCATTATCAAACATATTATGCACAGTATTTATATTGCTCCCTGACGGAGATATCTGAATTACCTCCCCATTTCCGTTGTATAATTCCATCATTCATTACCTCCAGCCGGGATAATATACAACGAATAGTAATACTTGCAACCCGTTGTAATATTGTATCCTACATTTATACAGAAAGTATTTTCGTCCACGTAATTATCGTTTGTTGAAGTCGTGCCTGGGTCCTCTGGTGAAAAGCCCGTCTTAAAAACAGTCCGTTGATTCGATCCACCTGCAAGCTTATAAAAACCTTGATACATGGGAAATGTATCTCCGGCACTTGTTAAAGTAGTTCCGTTAACTAATCCGCTTGTAAGACACCCCATATGGAATTGGAACGCTGCATCTGGATTATCCGTCCACAGGATAAAATAAATATCTCCCTTAACACCGAGGTTATGTTTTAGATAGATACTGGTATAATTACTGCCTGTATACTCTCCGGCAACATGGTATACAGGAATCTGATTTTCCTTCAGTCCACTATCCCCGCCCGATCCTGTTATCTCGTCAATATCACGGAACAGGGCGGAACCACCCCCTGTTATCGGCAGTTGGACCATAGATACTCCAGTATAATCTGTTTCATTCAATCTTATATTCTTACTCATCATGCACCCCCTATGATTAGTTTATTTTCACTCTGCGTTGCTGTTACTCCACTTGTTACCGCCAGAACACTGCCATTCTGCACGATGCCACTCGGTTGTTCGCCACCAGCCGACAGAGCCTGTTCGAGTGCAGCGATATTCCCGGATTGGTCTGTGGTATACACTCCTGCACGTAGTATTGTTATTAACAGATTTCTTGCAGTAGAATTCAAACCGTTGCTCGGTAGCTTCTCTATTTGCTCGGAAATTTGTCTGATTGCTTCCCCCGTTGCTGCCGCATCTGCATACCCTCCGTCCACTGTAAGTGTCTTATCCGATGTTGGAAGTGTTACCTCTGTGCCTCCGCCTGTACCCGGTGGATTTGCTCCGGCTCCCTCCAGCACCGCAAGCACGTGTACTGCAAGGATATGCCCAGATACGTAGTTGGCACCTTTTGCGTATATTTCCACTCGGGTTTCGGTGCCTGCGTATCCCACATCCGTATATACATTTTCGGTCTGTAGCACCGGAGTGTTTTGACGATCCTCTATGGTCGCCGCTGCAGATATGATCTTGCTGTTAAATAATGCATACCCCCTAAGTAATGTAGGGCTTGCATAAGATAGCAGCACTGTCTTAGTCTCAAGGTGGTAATCCCCACTTACAGTTACGGGTATATCAGTCCCTCCACCTTCGCCAGAACCACCAGAACCAAAACCGCCATTTTTCACCCAGACAGCCAAGAAATCCATTTCTGTGCCGTTGGTACCGCCATTAACTAGTACCGTGTAACCGCCTGTACTTCGGCGTTGTATGCCCTGCACATAATTCGCGGCATCGTCTCGGCGTGAATATACTGCAGCAAGGCTGTAATTTTCCTTGTCCGGGATAATAAACCAATTGGACATTAAAACCCCGTGCACCGTCTCTTTTACGACAATGTCAGAAAAGCTGTCAGACAGGTCCTCTCTAAGATTGCTTTTTATCGTTCCCCACTTAACTCGGTTTGTTTTTGGAACGGAATTTTCAACAATCAAATCATCATCGTCATTCAATTCTGTAACGACGGGCAAGTTTTTTATTTTTTTACCACCGACTTTTATTATATCTGCCATTGTTTTCTCCTTCCTACACAACTACAAGCACATCTTGTAAGACCTTTTTAATCGCCACCACATCGGCAGATGCACTCTCTGCAATGGCCGCAGCCACATTTGCCCGGTCTGCTGCTGCACTGGCCGCTTCGGATGCGCTTGTTGCGCTCTGTGCAGCAAGGTTTGCCTTATCAGCTGCGGCGAGCATATCTCCTGTTAAGGCTTTCTGTGCATCAGCCAGTGCTTTTTTAATATTTTCTACCATGTCATCGTACGTGGCCATGCGCTTTACATTCCCCGCCTTGAAACACAGGTACACGCTCTCGCCGTCTTCTGAATCCGGATCACCGTCCAACACCGCAGCCCATTCAGCTGGCAACATCTTGTCCGGATCGAAGTCCTTGAACACTCCACGTCTTACTTGTATCGCCATAATTACCTCCTTTTTATGCCGGAATCCATCGTACCAGTGACACACCGGTCGGCGGAGTCACGGAGCTACCTCCAGACTTATACCGGAGCACATAATCCCACGGATGATTGTAATAAGACCTTGTGCAGATCTCTCCCCCTGTTTGGTCCCCGGTCTGTCCACCGGTTATTCCGCCGTGCTCATTAATGGATGCATGCACCACCTGTTCCTTCCCGATATACATGGCGGTATGGTGTCCGACGTGCAAAAATACATCGCCGGCCACTGCACCGGATCCATTACTCAAATTTACCTGCGATGTCACGTCTGTAAAGCCTGCGGCACGGAATACGCTGTACATTTCGGATGTGCTCGGCGTATATCCGGGACGCGTATTCAAACCGGCATTGTAATACGCCCAGGAAAGAAAAGACGAACAGTCGTAATCAGGCCCGTCTCGATGTGCCTGGTCATATCCGTGGCTGTTGTCTGCGGCTATTTGCAATGCCCATTCCAGAGCATTGTCTACCACTGTGTTACCATAGGACAGATGCTCAAACCAATACCTTGCTCCTTCCGTTCTCTCGGACATTGCTTCTGTGCCAGCACGTTCATAATTCTTACAGAACGCCGTAGCTAGGTATTCCGGGGTCTGCATGGATTGCGTAAACTCCCGGAAGCTAAAATTGTAAGCAGACGTTGCAATCCACTGCTCTCCGTTCGCCAACTCCCAGAGTATTCGTTCCAACTGTCCACGCATGTACTGCTCGGGGTTGGAATAATTACTTCCCCAAGGATAGCCGTTTGCAGATGCCCAGTTGGTGTAATTGGTTGCAGGTGTCCACTGCACCAGACCATAGCCGCCGGACATGTTGCCATATTTTAGAGACTGCCATAGACCGGGATTAATGTTGGATTCCCGCTGCATGTTGCCGAGGATTCCGGCTATTGCATTCCTTGTCCATCCACGTTCTCCAAGGTAATCTGCGATGTATTGGGCGTTCCCCGTCATCTGTGTTACAGTCAGATATGCGTTACTTATTATTAATGCCATTGTATTTTCTCCATTAAAAAAGAGAGGATAAACCCCTCTTAGAATGTTGTACCGTCTGCCGTTTTTCCGCCTACTAAAATACCGTTTACAAATTGCAGATAGCTGCCATCAGAAAACTCTGCTTTTCCACTTTTCCCGGGCGAACTACTCACGCTAAAGGATTCTGCGGTAATATTCATGCTCCCTTTTTTCGGGTCCATCTCAATGGAAACTTCCTTATTTCCAATAGCTCGTATATATGGTACATAACGCCAAGTATTATTTTCATTAATTCCGATCCATCCAAACATGCCAATGCGTTTTCCATCTGGATCGTATAATGTTACTGCTCCATTTTTAACAGCAACAGAGTATCCGTAATTTCTGCTTTTTGCAGTTATGCTCCCTGTAATATCCGCGCCAATGTTTCCATTCAAATCAACAATTATATTTCCATCTGCATCCAATACATGTAATACGCCATTCACGTTATCCTCTCCACCCAGGGTAAGCGTTCCACCCCGTGCCCAATCGAACCGAATTCCGATCGCCGACAACACATTAACAACCGCATTACCTTGGCTGTCCATCCCTGCGTTCCATGTGTAACCACCATCTGTGGAAACTGCAAATGCGTCCGCTGTCATTTTCCAGACAGTGTCTGATTCTTGCAGTGTCGGCTTATTGTGCATGTAAAATATGGTGCTTCCATCGTCCAGTTTTTCCTCGGTTTTGTAGACTCCGAATGACTGTGTGATTAAATTCGTAAGAGCCTGCACAGACTTATCATAGGTACTTATCTGCTGCGCAGTATTCTTTTTGGCTTTTACCAACGCCTTCGTAGCTTCCGAAAACCGGTTACTGCTTTTTCTGGCCGGAGTCTCTGCTCCGCAGGAACTTTTCTGCGTTCCGCCGGCAGTAAATATCGTATTGGTAATATAAGACTTATAGCTGTTCTGCTTCCGATCGGTAACATACACCGTGTCACCGGCTTCGATAGTCGGGTCAGACAGATGCCCGGCGGAGAATGTCCGGAAGGTCATGCCCACCAGTTTTTCACCAACCATTACGGCTACGTTTTTTGCCTGCTCCTCAGTCTGGATCAGATCGTTTTTTTCAATGCTCAGAACATATCCGGTATCTCCGTAAAGGTAAGTGCTGCTCTCACCGGATTCATTTTCCAATACAACGCTCACACCTGTGATTGTAATGTCGTCTGTTCCGACAGTCAGCGAATTCAGCAACCATATGTGGTGGTACGTCTTCATGGCATCGAACGTACCGGCATCGTAATTTGTTTCGCCATCATCATCCCACGGATTAAACAAACCGCCGTCCAGATTATCACCGCTGCTGTAGGGCGTATCCTTGTCGAACCTGCCGCCGTCTACGGATGTCTTTGCTTTGGATGGTTCTGCAAAGATGATAATCTCGTCTGAGTCATCTGTGTGGATCTTGTTTTCTCTCTCGTCCGTAAGGACAAATTCTTCTACAAAATCGCTCTCATCATACCATCCAAGGTATATTCTTCCGCAGGCATCGCACTTTACGTATTTGCAAGCAATCTGCGCCACCCAGGACATAACCTCCCGGAAGGTAGTTGCTTCATCGTCCGGCCGGCTCTCCACTACATAATCACTGTGCTCGAAATCTCTGGTGTTAAGTCTTAGACCACAGCACTCGCAGGCATCCATTGCGATCTGCAGTAAGGTTGCAGGATATTGCAGAGTGCTCTTGCTATAAGGCTCGTCCAGTAGGCGGATGTTGTCAAGACACTCTAGGGTAATCGTGGATCCATTATAGGTAGGTTCGTCCACCGTGAATGTTCCCATTCGGATTTTCTCAACTGTTCCATCTGGCAATCCAAGTCCTATGTGCGCCACAACTGTAGCATCTGTAAAATCATATTTACTAAAATCGTCATAGATATTGTTGATTGTCAGAGTAAATTTATTGATTATTACAGAGCCGAGGTCGAAGCTGCTCGTTCCGGAAGTAGCATCATCAAGAATAAATCTATTTTCCCATATTTCTTCTCGGGTCAGATTTAGCATCTCTCCAGATGACAATGCAACGTCTGCATACAGTAGGTAATTTCGGTTGTCCGTTTTTAATTCATTTTTAAAATTCTTAGATACGTTTCTCATCACTACCTCTCAATTATATCAAAACTCAAGGAAGAGTATCGCTCTCTTCCTTTTGCCCACCACTTTACATCGGCCTGCATATCACCCGTATAAAATTCTTTTGTAACATCTCCACCTGTTAATGGATCCCAATAAGTTACATGCACATATTCTGGATTAAACGCCACTACAACCTCATGTATTTCTTGCTTTGTAAGACACGACCAAGATAAGGATAGGGTTCTCTTTATCCCTATCCGGTTCTTGTGCATGATTGTGTCATCTGTACGTCCTGCTGCTTTATCGGATATGTCTTGTTTCTTCCATTTAAAGCCGGAAGGGCACTTGATCGCCCTTCCGTCCACCAGAATCATTTCGTCCACATAAACCGCCTCCTAAACTCTTTCTACAATCGAAACTCTTCCTTCGTATTTTTCTTTTCCCTTTTTGCTCATCTTATAAATTGTTTCTTCTCCGCACATAAATGTGAATTCCACAACAACCGGCTTTTCACCAGAATTGCTACCGCCAAACAGAGTATTCGCCGCATCGAACGCATCTAAGACAGCTTCAAACACACCTGCCTTTATACCTTCGATGATCTGTCCATTGTTCGCTACAGATGATTTGTTTCCAATCTTTCCGACGAGTTCAGGACCGCTTTCGCGGGCAATGAACATTTCGCCTATTCCCGGTTGTCCGCCAGATGCATACTGTTTAACGTTTACTTTTGGAATCTTAGAACTTACTGCTCCAGTTACCGTAGAAATCTTTGGCGTAGGAATATTTACAGAAGTAAAACCACTTACAAAAGATGATATCGCGTTCTTGCCGAGGTCCCATAGGTTTCCAACTCCCTCTCTGATAAGCCCCGGAATTTTCGACGCCACACTTTTTATTCCTTCTTTACAACTTTCGAATCCGCTCTTAAATCCTTCGATAGCATCCTTCCCCTTCTGAAACAGCCAGTCCTTTGCATTCCCTAATGCATCTATAATTTTGCCAGGCAGACTGATAACCCACTTAATTACCTTCCCTACATTATCTATCAATCCTTTAAGAAGTCCTTCAATAATGTAACCGCCTTGCTCCGCCATAACTGTAGATGGACTATGAATACCGAAGGCGTCTTTAAATCCATTAATGATAGGAAGGAAAATATGTTCGACAATCCAAACGCTGATATTTATTAAGCCGTCGACAATACCTTTTAATATTCCGAGTACCATATTTCCGCCACATTCCGCAGCTTTATCCTCAAAATATTTTCCGGTTGCCGAGAATGCATCTCCAAGCAATCCGCCAAGTAATGCGGCAAGACCTCCACATGCTGCTCCAAAAAGTTCAGCAATCCTTTCTACGATACCGACCCAGTCAATGTTCTCAAGGAATATTTTTATATTCTCGCAGATCTGATACCAGTCAATATTCTTTACGGCTGCTATCAGTGTATCTAGTAGCCCTTTTAGTCCTTCTGAAAGGGTTTGCGCACTTTTCTTCCAATCAATTTTCTTTACAAAGCCGTTAATGCCATCAGCGAATGCTTTACCAAATTTCTTCCAGTCAAACGTTGTTACGAAAGTATAAGCAAATTCAATTCCAGTATTAATACCATCTGCAATTGTAGAACCTACAAGTCCCCAATCAGTTTTTCCCAGAAATCCATTCAGAAACGTTGCTATGCTTCTCGCAATTTTCCTAGATGTCTCTTTTATTTTCGCCCAAGGGATACTGTTTAGCGCATCGTTCAGCTTGCTTCCAAGAATTTCTCCTATTTCAGTGAAATCAGCATTGTTCCAGGCTTCTTTTACCTTCCGCACAAAATTTGATACGTTGGAATCAATTCCGGTAGTCTCAAACATGTCAGACGGAGACAGTCCTCCAGAACTGCTGTCCGAATCAGAATCAGAGTTGTCGTCCAGTTTGTTAATCTGATCAAACCCCATAAGAGTGTTCTTCAGCTTTTTATTTGCCTTATCAGCTTTATCTGCACTACTTGCGTTTGCATTCAGACTGGCTGCATAATCCTGATTCACCTTTTTAGATACGACTACACTACTTTGTCCGGTAAATGATGCGAAAAAGTGTGCAAGAGCAGTAGCTGCCTTTGTAAGATAATTAATCAGCGTTACAAGGATCGGAGCCACAACATTCAGAATCGGTGCAAATGCTGTAGCCATGCTATTTTTAAACTGAGTAAGGCTCGACATTATTGCAGACAGACTGGCGTTCGTTTGATCGTCATACTGTGCAAGATTTTTAAATCCTTCCTTTAATGCGTTCCTCAGTTTGTTAACCAGCATGTACAAGCTTCGAATTCCGAATGCGTATTTGAGGATATTCTTTAGGCCACCTTTAAATGCATTTCCGTTCTGATGAACCCCATTGGTAAATCTCTTCACAATTGGAGTACCACTGGCAAATTTTTTAATAAGTGCCCCGAAAACGCCGCTGGTTCTCTTTATCGCGGTAGTAACGCCAGACAACACGGCTTTCATTCCGTTCATAGTTTTTGTGAATGCGGCCGCTCCTATAGCTTTGAAACCTACGAACTGTACGTCTCTGCCGGTTCCTTCCATTCTTCGCATCGCTCCGGTGTAACCACCTAAACGGCGTTCCGCCGCCGATATCTGATTACACACATTTTTCCAAGCGGTACTCTGATGGTCGACCCCAGATGCGTCCATATTCTGTTGCTTCTGCTTAAGCTTTTCTATTGCCTTAGCCGCTCTATCAGCATCGGCTTGAAGCTGTTTATACTCGTTTGTATGTTCTTTGAGTCCCGCTTTTAATTGTGCATTTTTGAATTTCTCTGAAATTGTTCCGCCAAGTGCACTCATCAAACCTTCATCTGTAAAACCTGCTCTTGCACGGCAATCAGCTACCGCTCCTCGAATAGCCTCCTGCACACTCCGAATCTTCGATAGTGCAGAATTCATATTAAATCTGCTTGACATATTTTGGGTTTCTCTTCCGATCTCCTCTGCGGCTCGCCTTGTTTCGCTTCTTGCCTCGTTTATTGCTCTTTTATATGGTGCAATAGTTCCTTCGATGATTACCTGTAACTTTTTCAGTGTAGAGTTATCACTCATGATTCACCTCCCTTCCAACAGAAAAAGACAGGGTGTTACAGTCCCTGTCTTCTACGTCTGTTAAATTCTGCTACATATGCTCTTCGGTTTTCTTTGTATTCCTCAAGTTCTGTTGCTTCTTTCTTTTGTTTGTATTCCACTTCTTCTTTTTGGAAAAGTTCCGGATAATATTCCCAAGGATGAGGTATATCCTGCCCTTGTTCTCTGCATACGTACCGTGTCTGAACTTCTGCCATAACAAAATCATGCGTAACGCGCTGTTTTATATCCTGCTGCTTCTGCCGAAAATAGCTTGCAATCAGATCAGATACCTCAAGAGGAGAATAAGTCCAAAAATCCTCCGGGCGTATTCCACAATCAAGTGCATGTTCGTATAGTTCCATAAGACTGTCTCTCTGCTGCTTTACATCATATTGTCCATATCTTTCAGGCTCTCCAACATCGATTCCGCCTGCTGATCCGTAAAAAAACCAGATACCGCCAATGTTGGCATCAAAACTTTTGCATAGAAGTCCATCTGGTTTCCACCCGCCTCAGACCAAAAATCATATAATTTCTGTACATCCTTATAAGAGACCTTATGCTCCCAGGGAGTCATTGCCGCTTGAATAATAGTCAGCATTACAGACAGAGCAGGAATTCCGTCACTACCCACTAAATTTAGAACGTTTGTCCTGTATTTATTTTCGAGTTTTTCAATCATTCCTGTCGTAAGCTTCAGTTTGTAGTCTCTACCTCTTACAGTCCAATAATGGAACGGATGTCTTTTAGGTTTTTTCTCAACAAATTCCGTAACATTCTCACTCTGCCGTTCTTCCAAATTTTCCTGTTCCATTTCATTATCTATTCCACCTAATATACTCATTTCTTACCTCCATAAAATTATTTACGCCGGATCCACAAAAACCAGATCACTCTGTACCAACATAGTAAGTTCAAATTCAATTACGCCATTTACACCTCCCCCGGTTCGTTTCACAGACACCTGCGCATCGTATTCTGTTGTCGTGCCATCTTTCATTGTTTCTCTAAATGACAGCACTTCGCCAGATTCCTGTGCTTCACGCATTAATCTGTAAGATGACTTTGCATCGGTATTGTCGTATTTGAATTTATACACCATATCCGGGAGATCGCCGATACCTTGCTCATATTTCTTATGAGGATCAACAAGAACCGTATTTTCTACCTTTTCCGCTTCTATCCCAATATCCGGGACTTCCTTCAGACCAAGAAGATCGGTGTATGTATCTTCATCTTTCTTCTTGAATTCCAATTTTGCTCCATTTGCTAACATTAATTCTCTCCTTTCTTAATCTGGCCAGTACACTTCTTCTGATCCCATATCAATAATCGCTTCGTACCGCATCTGTTTATGTTTCAACCCGGATGGATCCGGCACATCGCCGCAGGAAGTGCGTACCAACCCGAGGGCTGATAATGCTTCATCTACATCAAGAGCCGCCTGCGATGTGGAACGATTATGCCAGATGTCAATTCGGTACCTTACATACGACTTGCATTCGCCTTCTCCGGTGTGCTCATGCACCTTGTTTTCTTCTTCTACATATTGCACTGCCGGAAGAATCGCCCAATCCCTCGGATATTGATCAGTCACATCCGGGAATTTATTCAGAAGTGCCTCATATATCTGGTCTTTTACATTTTTCATAGTTGCCTCCTTAATGAGTTTGCCACAATTTCTGCTACCCTGTTTTCATTGTTTTTTAGAGCGGGATACATAAATGGTTGAGCCGCTTGACCGACGCACTGGTAAAAACGACCTTCTGGTGTATCAATGGCAAAAAAATGATAATACTCTGCTGTTTCTCTGTCGATCTGGCTCTCATGGATCCACCAAGGAGATTGTGTATAGGAAACTGCAACCTCCGGTGAAATTCCATCATGGTTTTCCTGTCCTTTCGGTCCTGTGCCAAGCTCTACATAAGGTCCATATTTTTTGGTTGTATAGCAAATCCCAGTAATTTTGTCATCGTGTTCTTCAACATCTGTGTAGATACTCTCTCTCAATTCGCCATCATGTGCCGGGCATCCTGCCTTTGCCTCTTCCTGGACCAGAAGGATTGCTTTCGCAATTCCGCTCCGGAGTTCAGCTTCGGACATGTTCTGCAGCTCTTTTTCCAGCTCTTGAATACCAAGAATCATAGATTCTCCACCTCCAACGTCAGAAAACTGTACGGGTAGATAGCCACAACTTTATAATCCGGCTCATTCTCCGAATAGATACAGATTCCATCATTTACAGTTATTGTCATGCCATTGTCAAGCGCATAACTCAGTTTACCGTTCGAATCAGCTATCTCTTTATATTTTCCCTGTATACGCAAATTTCGGATGTTAGGAAGGCGTGTACCGTACATCTCAGTCTGCACTTTGCCGCCGCCCGGCCACATTTCAGCCACAAAAGGAAGTGCGGTCCCATATTCGGTATAACTTCCGCCTTCTCTATCCCGTTTTGAAATCGCCTGCCTGTGTCGGTACTGATGCAATCTATTCCGTTTTAGCCTCATGAGCTTTTCCTCCCACTCTTGCCAGACGGTACCGATTCATAACATCGTATACCTGTTTTGGTGCATTATCGAAGTTATAAGATTCCCCTGCTGCACTTCGGCTACTTTCACCCTCAGTTCCCATTCGATTCAAGGCAACCACCGCCAGATCACGAACAGCTTTTTCCAGCCCAGTTACAATTTTTGTTCGGTTTGTGTAAGACTTTACAAATTCCTCAGCTTCATCTAGCAGAAGAGAGAGTAACTCATAGTCACTCTCTCCCGTTAAAATCGCTAACTTTTCTACATCAGTCACTTATATCACACCCTTCAAAATCGTCAGCAGCTCATCTTTTGTAAGGGACGAATACCCATCAATTCCTTTTTCTTTTGCCAAAGTCTTTAGCTGCGTTACACTCAATGATTTCAAATCCGCCTCACATTTCGGCACGTCATCCGGTGCGTCCTCAGCCTTCAGTTCTTTATATCCATTTGCTTTCAGCTTTGCAATTTGCGCTTCGGACTCAGATATCCTCTCGACATTTTTTCTAATTAGTATCATTCCGTACCTCCTTGCGCTGTAGGCTTCTTATCCTTAATGCTCAGGTAGATGGAATCCAATTTGTTCTCAAGTACCCAAATATCGTGGAAACGGCGGTAATCCATTTGCCATGCATTAAGTTTCTGGTTAATCGTAGGATCAAAAATACGCATAATATCCTGTTTTGTGATTGCTATTGGCGTTGTTCTAGGCATCACCATAAAATTAATGTCAAGACCTGTCGTACCTTTGGTATATCCTCCCGCTTCCTGACCTGTTGTTTTGCCATCATACATCGTAATAGCTGTATACATACGATTTGACGGCGTTGAAATAAATGGAACGCCATCAATCGACGGAACCTGCGTATCAATTCCGCCCTTTGAAAATGTAACAGCCATAATCTTTCCTGACAATTCCATTTCAAGTTCCATAATAAAATCAGGGGTCGCATGAATTACAAGCGGACCATTATATCCCATATCTCTAATGGCCTTAATTCCTTCTTTTGCTTTTCTGAGCGCCGAAGTTCCCGTTGCACCAGGAGTGTAATCATATTCGATCATACCGGCCTTATTTGCTTTAATAACATCTGCTGCAATTTTTGAAATACGGTAAGCATCTATTTCCGGCACTACCTGTGTCCTTTGGAATTCTCCCATTACAGATGCTGCAGTTGTAACGAAATTATTTTCGTTGATATCCATCGGATCCAACTGAAACTTTCTTCCCCTGTCCTGAGTCATTGTTCTTGTCTGGTATGTAAGTGTTACTCCACCCTGTACGTATCCATTATCACGGTCATAATCCCCCATGCCCTGTACAGTCATCATTGGAATCTTAACCTCTGCTCCTCCATTATAGATAACCTGTCCGGCATTAGCGTCCATCCATCCCGTTGTTGCTTCTTGAACTGCCTTTTTATCAAGCGTGTTCATAAATAATGTTGCGGTTGATAATGTATTAATCGCCATTTATATTACCTTATCCTTTCTAAAATTTACATTAATGCTTCTACCTGTGCTACAGTTGCAGCGTCGATACCCTCATACTGGCTTTGCCCTTCTAAAACTCTTTTCGGAGGTTTGTCGCCTTTCAACCTTTCCTCTACAGCTGTTTGTACAGCTTTCTGGAAGGCTTTTTCTACTGTTGTGATAGACTTGTTACACGCATCAGCATCGGCGTAATTTAACACATCAGCGAGTTCCACCGGCAATTTCTTTTCTACCAAAGTGTTCTTCGCTTCTGCCATCAGTTCCTTTTTCGTAATAGCTGCTTCTCGGTCGTTGAGTTCCCTCTCTTTTTTCTGACTCAGATATTCCGCCTTTTCTTCTTTGGTCATCTTCGCCAGTTTCTCCGCCTCTGACAGTTTATCATCCGTCATCGCCTGCCACTTCTCTCTCTCGTTTTTAAGAGCGGTATTTATGGCCTTCTGAACTCTGCGATCAAATTCTGCCTGGTTGCCTTCTCCCTGCAGGAAATCATCAAAAGACGACAGCTCTTGTCCTTCGTTTCCTGTACCTCCGTCCCCGCCTTCAGATCCGCCACCATTGCCACCTTCTGCCCCAGTGTCGTCTCCTGTTTCTGCGAAGAACTGTAAGTTCATTGGCATTTTACACCTTCCAAATCCAAAACATTTTAATACTTTATACTTCATTTTCTTATCCTTTCCGCCCAGCCTATTCGCTTGCGCGCCCGGGCCATTCGTTATCGGCTCATGTAGTTTACCCTCATTGCGGAGCATAACCCTGCGTCTCAAAGGGAGATAATTTGATCGCCTTATCCTTCCTTTTTCGTGTTTGCATCTTTTGATTCCTCAGCATAGCCGCCGTCAATAAGTTCCTTTGCGCGTTTATCAGGATACTCATAAACTTTTCCAGTTTCACGCATATCCTTTGTGTTTTTATCCACAAAGCGTTTCACTACTTTTACCTTCATGCCTCCTCCTTTCTACCGTCGCATAATAAAAATGGGTATAAAAATACCACCTGCCATTTCTGACTGGTGGTTATTTTTTAGATGTTCACAATACCTTTTCTATGTCATCTATCGTAATGCTGATTGTCTCCCAATCTTTTGAAGAACTACCGATATCAGCAATAAAAGCTTTGTTCTCAAACGCTTCTACGATAGATGCTGTTCTGCCATCCTTCAAAAGTACTGTATCAAATTCTTTTATTTCCATTTACTTCACCTCTTTAATATACGCGCTCGACATCGTTACATCTCCATTGGGCTTATGCATCCACCCAACAACAACATTTGCAGGAGTTCCGTTTTTACCATATACGACTATTTTCTGTTCATATCTGTCTCCGTATCCGTTATTATCCTTAAAGGTTACTGGATATTTTAAAGCCCTATGCTTTATCTCGTTCTGTAATTCTCTCCAATTGCTTATATCATATCCCAACCTGGACGAAAAAGCCGCTCCCTTCGCCAACCCTTCTTTGTGAACACCATCGAATAAATATTTTGTGAATTTTCCATCTGGAAGAATAACGTCTTCTGCATTAGGTAACTTTCTTTCCGGATGTTCTATCAATTCATTCTGTCTTTTATAATCCAGTTTTGTATATTTCCATTTCTCAGTATTATTATACTTCAAATTTTGGAAATCATCCAGCTTTTTCGGCACATCATCGCCTAAAATTTCTTGATATCTTTGATGTTGCTCCCTGTCTGAAGAGCGATTCTTAATTTTCTTTTCTTCCAGTTCTACCTCCGGCTTTCCTTTTACGTACTTGTCGTACCACTGAGAGTAATTCATGGAACGTGGCACTTTGATGCGCTTTCCAGTTGCCGGATCTATAGCAGAGCGTTGCATCTTTTCCATTAGAGATTCGTCTATTACAGAGATCGTCGTTGATCGGCACCACGGATGCATAGGCGGACAGTTAATACCTGTTTTCCTGTCTTTTATGAGGAATATTTTCCCATCCAATTCCCGGCATGTCTCAGAAGTTTTCAAGTCAAGCGTTGCCAGATATTGATATTTTTCAATACCTGCGTCACCGTATGCCTTAAAATTCATCTCGGTGGATATAAAATTACTTTCCGTTCTCACTAAGCGCCGTGCGTTGCTTGCGCTCTGCGCGAACTTATTCGAAATTATCTCAGACACTTCCCGGTTCGTGCGACCGGTAATCAGATTGACGAGAAGTTCTTCCTTTAGTGTTCTTGATAACGCCTTGATGTTTTTCCAAATACGATTTGAGTAATTTTCACCGGACCATTTACTGTTCAGTACCTGGTTTATCTGATTTGCAGATAAGTAGCTGAAACTAAATGCTGCATCTGCCCGCTGCTGAATATTAAAAATATTCCGGTAGTAGGATTCATTCGCAAGGTCTGTGTAAAAACTTGTGGAAATATTCAACTCCTGTTGATAGACATTTTTCATAATCAGATCCATCTGATTCTGTAATTGTCTTAATCTTTCCAACCTTGCTTGATAAGCCGGTGCTTCAAGTTGTTTTAGGAGTTCTTTTTTTGATGGATCTGTAGCATTCCGCAGCTTCATCAGAAGTTCATCAAGTGATTCCTTATCCGTAAGCTGATTAATTAATTCCCTTGCTTCCGTTTCAGACAGACCATGTTTTGTCATGTAACGTTCGAAAATTTCGTCCGACGCTATTGATAGATACCTTGATGCTTTCTGATAAGCCGCTGCTATTTGATCGGAAATATTTTCAGACTTCTGATAATATCCAAAGGCATCTTGTACCTGTCTGAGCTCCCAATAATACGGATTATTCTTCATCGTCATCTAAGCCGCCACCTTCCTCTGGCGGTTCATTTGGCTGATTCCAAAACAATTCCTTCTGCTTTTGCAAATTCTCCTGTTCTTCTTTCTCCACAGCTTTCAATTCCTCGTCTGGATCCTCGACAAATGGGATCTGAGACAGCAATGTTTTTTTGCTTACCTTCCCCCACAAATTAGCTACGTACTGGCTAATCTCCAATAGGTTCTTTGGCATTGCCCGGCTGAATGTCGGAGTAATGCAAGTAACATCTACGCTTATTCCAGATCTTGTATTAAGAAAATTCGCAAAAATACGTAAACGCTTACGTAATCCTTTTTTGTAATATCTGGTCTTGATCTTCGTAATATTCTCCATGCCGAGCAGTTTGAACTCCATCGCAACACCAGATACATTCCCTCCGAAAGATTCGTCGGACATGCAAGGGATATGACTAAATTTATGGATATCCTGTTCGATAGCTTTTTTCAAGATTTCGACTCCTGCCTCGTCATAGGTTCTGGTCAGATATTCCGCTTTTGCCCCTTCCGGAAACTCCACAAGTTTTTCCTTTTTTAGCCGTTTCATAGCTTTCTGGCTCCCCTCGCCATCACCCTCCATCTCTGCATCCTCGTCGCTCAGCAATGCTCCATATATAGCAAGAATAGAATCGATGAACTGCTCTTTGTCCGTAATGCGGTCCGACATCAGGGCATTGTAGGCATCAATTAAGGGTATCTGTAGTTCATAATCACCTATTGCAAGCTTGTTATTTAAATACTCAATGATTGGAACCTCATTTTTGAAATGCGCTTCCGGTTCTTCCAGAAGTGCCTGTGGGCCATCAACATCTTGAATATTCAGGACATATTTATAATTTTTTGTCAACACGGTTGCCACATATACCGTATTTGCCCTATCAGTGTCATCCTTCCGGGCATAATAATAGACACCAAAGAGTTCATTTTGCTCTATGGTGTCATCGTATACCAGAAACGTATTTTCCGGCGGAAGATTCTTTATTGACAACTCCGTCTCATCTTGTTTTGTGTAGATATATTCATACGCCCTGCCGTATATGGAAAGATCAAGGCCATTGTCTCCGTCTACTTCATCCGCGCCCGCGTTTTCCAAAGCCTCCGTTAGTATCTGGATATCTGCTTTGCTCTTGTAAGCTACTGGATTTCCAATAAAGTAGGAACTGGCTGTATCGGAAATGTCTTTTGCGTGGTTGCATACAAGTTTGTTTTCCCTGTCTTTATCAGATAGAATCTTATGCTTGCCTTCATAGTATTTTTTGAGTTCTATCAATCTTCCGACACCTGAGCGATGTTTCAAAATCAAATGTCGAATTGCTTCTTTATCTGGATTGGACTCGTCCCACTTTTCCGCTGGTATCGTAAATACATGCATATTTCTCACCTCCTAATGAAAGCCAACTTTCGCTTTGCTTTTAATTTTTGCTTTTCTTCTGGTCATAGAGTCTTCCATGCCATAGCGAACAGCATCTATCGTATGATTGTATTTATCTGGATAACTACCCTTGAAATTTCCATTTTTGTCCATCTCTAATTCATAACTGGTAAATTCCCTCGCTGCATTCGGACATCGTTTGGGGTCTATCACAATTTCCTCCAATTCATCCGCAAGAAATTCCATTCCATAATCTACAGAACCAGGACCTTTCTTTGCACCAATTACACGCAATCCAAGTTCATTCAACGCTGCAATCGCTCTCGGTTCTTCCGAGTCCGCTGTTATTATCCGATTTAATGGGTTCAATTTTCGAATTTCTCTTGCTGCTTTGGTGTTTCCCAATTTTACCGCATATATTTCTCCAAACAGATATAGGCGCTTTTGTTTTTTGTTATAATGCATTTTTATGTATGCCAATGGGTCTGCTCCATAACCGAAATCAAGACCGTGTTTTATCCGATCGAACACTGCAATCTCATCATCAGTAATTGGACGAATTGTTACATTCTCAAATACTGCTCCGCCGGTTCCTGTAGCAATGCCTAAATACTCATGCTCATAAGCTTTTGGTTTTGTTTCTTTTAGATGCTCCGCCTCAATGAAAAATTGTTCCCCTAACCATTCCTTTGGGACTGATCTATAATCCGTATGGCTAACTATTGTATCTTCCCTTTCATCCAGAACATCCTGATTCACCCAACTGTTCATGCTCTTAGGCGGATTCCATGAATAAAAAACAACATACTCCGATCCACCTCTCATTAAGGATTGGAGTATTGTACGTTCTTCTTCTGGACCTTCGAATTCGGCACGTTCTTCAAACCAGATATATTTAAAATAACCATTCTTCAGCTTTACAGACTTAATTTTTTGTGGGTCATCAGATCCACGAAAAATGATGCGGTTCCCAAAAGGAATATAAGTTAAGCCTAAAGGCGATAATTTGACTTTCCATTTGTCTGCTACGCCAAGTGCATCAATTGCCCAACGAAGCTGCTCAAAAACAGACTCTTCCAAAAAACGTCCGATTTTTCGCATTGCTATAGCATTCGCATGAGGGTCCTTCATCATACCAATAATTATTTCTTCGCTGACAAAAGAAGACTTTGCAGAACCCCTGCCCCCAGACAGTTTGTAATGCGTGTGACGATGTTCTTCAATGTCCCAATGCAAATTATAAAAGGACGGGGCAATTAAATCTGTTAATCTAATCTCCTGTGTCTTCTGGTCTTGGTATGTCATTGACTATCACCACGCTCTCAGTTCCTGATACATCCACATTCTTCTTATCCCGCCACTCATCTGGCTTCCGGTTCTTAAGCCAGAAGATCTGCGCCGTGGTATCCGGCACAACCTCTTTTATTTTCCGCTTCGCCAAAATCTCCTTAGTCTTAGGAAAGCGTTCTCTGGCAATCATCAATTCATCGTCTGTTGCTTCTGGATGCTCAAGTTTGTAGCGATTCATGTATTCGCACAGCTTCTCTGCGTACTCAACTTCGTCCATCGGAACGCTTATGTACTCATCCTCATTGTAGGTGTAGCCGAGGGCTCTTTTAAGCAGAGCGTTCTCCACTTGGCGGTCAACGATCTCCTTTCCTTTTTTTAAGACCTCGCAAATCTTGCAGTACTTTTTCTTCCAGCGGTACAAGGTTGCGACATCTACGCCCATATTTACGGCTATCTGCTCATCAGTTAAGCCATCTCTTGCCCACCCTTCCAGTTTTAACAATCCTTCTGTTGTCAGCCAATATTCATACTTTGCCATTCGGTTCACCTCGCTTTCCTAACTACTCAAACATTCCTCATTCTTACCAACCAAGAAGAATTAATATTAACCACCACATCGAATAATTAACCGCCATATACACCGCCAAGTATATAATTGCGAATCTGAATATGTATTTCATAGTCCTACCTCCAATCTTCTCACGCAAGAAAAGCACCCATCGCATTTGACGAGTGCCCTTCTAAAGGAGTTTTGAAGAAAAGAATCCAAATCAGGAAAGCAGGACTCGAACCTGCGCCTAGCACAACGCCGCTCTTCCAACTGAGCTATTTCCCGATATGCGCCCACATTCGGGCGC